>Ga0247608_10002215_pt1 | contig 24902 bp, 21 predicted proteins | sample 176DNAGHGlowgp2_FD_193490 | JGI IMG/M metagenome (GOLD analysis project Ga0247608, IMG submission 193490) | Sheep rumen microbial communities from Palmerston North, Manawatu-Wanganui, New Zealand - 1766 DNA GHGlow gp2 | ecosystem: Host-associated > Mammals > Digestive system > Stomach > Rumen ... | reverse complement strand
TGTCGTCCTATCTTATTTCCTGCGCACACTTTTCCTGTTATATAGAAGTTCCTTCCAAGCATGGCATTAGCATCTTGTATATCGCCATCTGCAAGAGCCCCTCTTATACGCATACTGCTTATATAATCACCATCGTAACTTTCCATAGGAACAACTATCAGTCTGTATCCATAAATCCCAGAAGCCTCTGCAAGATAAGAAATATCTCCAAGCCTATTTCTTCCGAAGCAGAAATTCTCACCGCATATGATAGTGCTCGCATGGAATCTGCCGCAAGCCACTTCCTTGACAAACCGCTCATGCGTATAGCCATAGAGAGTACTCTTAGCCGATACATTTACCACTATATCCACGCCACACTTTTCAAGAAGTTCAAGCTTATCTTTCTTACCAAGTATGAGGTCGTGTTCTCTTTCAAATGTCATGAGAACCACCCGTTCAGCGGCTTTAGTCTTCAAAGCGGCCTCTATAAGCTTCATATGGCCAAGATGTACACCATCGAACTTCCCGATTATCAGTATAGTTTTCTTATCATCTTTGTAATCAATAAAATCATCGAAGTATCTCATAAGAACATTTTCACACATATATAACAATCCAAAGCTTCATCATATCTGTATATCGCCCTGAATTCGCCATTATCATACAATCTTATAGTTCCTTTATTGCAGTCAAGAAGTTCACTGCCAATCATATTTCCGTTATCTAAGTAGCGCTTTGCTTCGCCTACCTCTACCGCTTCATACTCGGTAAAGAGCGTATCAACAGGCGTTATAAAACCATAATTGCCTTCTGACACCGCTTTTTCTATATCAGCTAGCTTGAGTGCCTTATCAATCCCGAATACGCCAACCCTGGTCCTCGTTAGGACACTGACAGCTGCGTAGGTTCCAAGAGCCTCGCCTATATCATCCACAAGAGTTCTTATATAAGTTCCCTTAGAACACCTGATCCTAAGCTTTGCACCATTCTCATCAAAGTATAGAACCTCAAGCTCGTATATATGTATCTTACGCGCCTTTCTTTCTATCTCTATACCTTCTCTTGCAAGATCGCAAAGCTTCCTTCCATTCACCTTAAGTGCCGAATACATCGGAGGAATCTGTTCTATAACGCCTAAAAAGCCATTAAGACACTTATCAAGAGCTTTTCTTACAGGCCTTACATCACTTCTTTTAACGACCTGCCCTGACATATCAAGAGTATCTGTTCTGACACCCCAGACCAACTCGCAGACATATTCCTTATCAGCATCTGTTAAGAGTTCACAGACCTTAGTCGCATTGCCAAGACACACCGGAAGCACTCCCACAGCATCTGGGTCTAGCGTTCCGGTGTGTCCTATCTTACGCATATTAAGTATACGCCTAAGCCTTGCAACCACATCATGGGAAGTGAATCCGGCTTCTTTATATACATTTATAATACCGTTCATATATTACCTTATTTCATCTGTAATTCAAGCTTGCGGCTTATGTTGTTGATGACATCGTGTACAGAACCCACCATCTGGAATCCAGCAGCTCTCACATGTCCGCCTCCGCCAAATGCAGCTGCAACCTTGGAAACATCTACATAATCCTTAGACCTTAGGCTAACCTTGAACTCTCCTGTCTTATATTCATACATGAATACAGCAACCTCTACACCTTCTGTAAGTCGAAGCTGCTCAACTATACCAGAGAAATCGTTACTCGTCACGTTGTAGAATTTCATCTCAGACTGTCTAATAACAGTGAAGATACATCTCTTATCCATGAAAAGAATACTCTCTAAGAGAGCTCTGCCAAGAACCTGATTCTGAACATAGGTCTTCTTGTAAAAGCTGTTATCTATTATGGATGTCGTGTCTATGCCCTTTTCCATGAGAGCACCCGCTATCTCCATAGTACTCTTGTGAGTACATGAATACTTGAATACGCCTGTATCATGTATGATACCTGTATACAGGCACTCTGCACACTCAAGAGAAATCCTGTCCATGTCCATATGCTTAGCAAGAAGCTCGCAGGTAGAACTCTCATCCTCAACCACGATATTGATATCTGCAAAATCAGCAGCTCCGGTATGATGATCCATCAGCACCTTCATAGATGCCCTATCAAACACATCCTTAAAAGGCATAAAACGATCTGTAGCAGAACAATCCATGACAAAAAATAAATCATAAACCTCATCCTTTGGCTCATGTATCAGTTCGTCATATCCCTTAAGGTAAGAAAACTCTGCTCCGGCAGGCTCAAGATAAGCGTCAACAACTACATCCTTATAATTATCAAGAACATAATTCCTGAATCCCAAAACCGAACCGATGCAGTCGCCGTCAGGTCTTATATGACCTGTAACAGCGATCTTCATCCCGTTCTTTAGAATCTCATCAATTCTCTTCATCCGCCTTGTTTACCTCATCGATGAGCTTACTCATCCTAACTCCATATTCAATGGATCTGTCAAGTACAAATGTTATCTCAGGTGTGTTGCGAAGATTAAGATTCTTCGCAACCATCATTCTTATATATCCTTCAGCACTCTGAAGTCCCTTAATTGTCTCACGACCTGCTTCCTCATCACCGAGAACACTGATATAAGCCTTGCAAGTCTTAAGATCTGTAGCCACATCTGCCATAACGACACTTGTAAGTACAGGATTGACTCTTGGGTCTTTAACCTCAGTTCTTATGATATTAGCAAGTTCTTTTTGCATCTCGGAATTAATCCTTGTGCTCTTTATACTACTCTTTTTCATTACCTAGGCACCTCCACCATCTCATAAGCCTCAACTACGTCCAGCTCCATGATGTCATTGAACCCGTCGATAACGATACCACACTCGTAGCCTTCCTTAACTTCCTTAGCGTCATCCTTGAATCTCTTAAGTGAAGCAAGATCACCCTCAAATACGAGTTCGCCGGCTCTCATAACTCTAACCTTAGAATTACGCTTAATCACACCGTCAAGAACATATGAACCAGCGATATTACCGATACCTGAAGCCTTGTAGATCATTCTGATCTCGGCATGGCCTGTTATCTTCTCCTCGTATGTAGGATCGAGCATACCCTTCATGGCAGCCTCAACATCCTCAATAGCGTTGTAGATAACCTTATAGAGTCTAAGATCTACGTTCTCCTTATCAGCGATCTCTCTTGCCTGATTATCAGGTCTTACATTGAAACCGATGATGATAGCGTTCGAAGCAGAAGCAAGAATAACATCGGATTCATTGATATTACCAACACCGCCGTGAATAACCTTAACAACAACTTCCTCGTTAGAAAGCTTAACAAGTGAAGCCTTAACAGCCTCAACAGAACCCTGAACATCAGCCTTAACAACTATGTTAAGTTCCTTGACATTACCAGCCTTGATCTGAGAGAACAAGTCATCAAGAGAAAGCTTAGACTTGGTCTCGTTAAGAAGTCTAATCTTGCCTTCACGTATGAATGTCTCGGCAAAGTTACGAGCTTCCTTATCACTATCTGTTGATATGATAATCTCACCTGCATTTGGCACATCATTAAGACCAAGCACCTCAACAGGAGTAGAAGGCAATGCTTCCTTAACACGTCTTCCCTTATCATCCATCATGGCTCTTATCTTACCATAGCAAGAACCGGCAGCGACATTATCACCTACCTTAAGTGTACCCTTCTGAACAAGGATTGTAGCAACAGGACCCTTGCCCTTATCAAGCTGAGCCTCGATAACAAGACCTCTACACTTACGATTTGGATTAGCCTTAAGTTCAAGAATATCAGCTGTGAGAATAATAGTCTCAAGAAGGTCATCTATGCCCTCCTTAGTACGTGCTGAAACAGGTACGAACTCAGTGCTTCCGCCCCAGTCTACAGGCACAAGACCATTCTCCATAAGTTCCTGCTTAACTCTGTCGATATTAGCACTTGGCTTATCTATCTTATTGATAGCTACGATTATCTCGACACCGGCAGCCTTCGCATGGTTGATAGCTTCTATAGTCTGTGGCATAACACCATCATCAGCAGCTACAACAAGAACAGCGATATCTGTAGACTGTGCGCCACGCATACGCATAGCGGTAAATGCTTCGTGTCCAGGTGTATCGAGGAAGGTTATCTTCCTGTCGTTAATCTGTGTGACATAAGCACCGATGTGCTGTGTGATGCCACCTGACTCTCTTGAAGTAACGTTAGTTGAACGTATAGCATCAAGAAGAGAAGTCTTACCATGATCGACATGACCCATAACGCAGACTACAGGTGGTCTTGTAACCATATCCGCAGGATCATCTTCTATATCCTTAAGAAGTTCAGCTATGACATCTACCTTCTTCTCATGCTCGCATATACAGTTGAATTCAAGAGCAATCTCTTCAGCCTGTTCAAAGCTTACATCCTGATTAACAGTAACTATAGTACCCTTCATAAAGAGCTTCTTAACGATAAGTGCAGGTGCAACCTTCATCTTATCAGCAAGATCCTTGATAGTAAGCTCATCTGGAATAACGATAGTCTTGATTGTATCCTCTTCCTTCTCCTGCTTCTTAACAACATTCTTCTTGTTGTTGATGAACTTTGTATTCTCTTTATCCTGGTATTCCTTGTTCTGCTTTTCTCTCTCTTTTGTATTATTGAGGTTACGTCTGTTTTCCTTAGTGTCGATTCTTACATCTGAAGAAGCCGATCTTGAATCATCTCTTCTTGAAGATCCACCCTTCTGATTTCTCTGATCGCGGCCATAATCCTTCTGCGAATCAGCATCCTTATTGAAGCCTCTGTTGTCAGAACGGAAATTGTTATTGCCTCTGTTGTCGCCTCTGTTGTCAGAACGGAAATTATTATTACCTCTGTTATCGCCTCTGTTGTCAGAACGGAAGTTATTACCTCTGTTATCACCTCTGTTGTCGCGATTATCACCACGATTATCGCCTCTGTTATCATTGTAAGGCTTTCTGTCACGCTTAGGATTAGATCCACTATTCTGAGGATTATAAACTTGAGTTACATTGCCACCGCTAAAAGGCTTCTTGAAATCTCTATTATCGCGATTTCCTCTGTTATCGCCTCTGTTATCACCTCTGTTATCGCGATTCTTATAATCTCTTCCGTCACGACCTCTGTCGTTCCTTCTATCAGAACCCTGAGATCTGTTAGCGTTATTATTATTATTATTGTTATATATATTGTCGTATATATTCAGTCTCTTAACAGGAGGAACAGGCTGTGTAACACTTGCAGAAGAGGTTGTATTCACTTCCTTCTTAGGCTCAGTCTTAACTTCCGGCTTGACTTCAGACTTAGTTTCAGACTTAGTTTCAGACTTAGTTTCCTTCTTTGGCTCAGTCTTAGTTTCAGGCTTTACTTCCTTCTTAGGTTCAACCTTAACTTCTGGCTTTACCGCCTTCTTAGGTTCAGCCTTAACTTCTGGCTTTACCTCTTTCTTAGGCTCAGTCTTAGTTTCCTTCTTAGACTCAGTCTTAGCATCCTTCTTTCCGAAGGCTTTCATCAATATCTCTTTTTCTTCATCGGTTATGGTACTTGAAGCAGTCTTCTTGATATTGTGCTGTTCTAAGACAGCTATAGCTTCCTTGCTCTTGTCCATACCCAATGTTTTTACAAATTCATGTATTCTCATCTATTATCCTCCGATGTCAACTTCCCGCGCAATGATTTTGCAAAGCCTTCATCACATATGGCCACTACAGCCCTGAACGCCTTCCCTACATACTTACCAAGTTCTTCTTTGTTGGAATAGAATATCACATCAACACCATGATACTCACCCATTCCCTTGAATCTCTCCTTGGTACGCGTAGAGCAATCATCCGCCACAATAACGATATGCGCCCTTTTATTCTTCATAGCCTCTTCACACAACTGTTCACCGCTTATCACCTTACCTGCCTTCGTAGCAAGCGATATAAGCGATAATATCCTATCAGCCAATGTTCTCCAGCTCCTTTCTAAGGGCAATCAAAACACTTTCATCCAATTCAACCTTAAGCGATCTAGATAAGCCTTTGTTCTTTATAGCTTTTTTGAGGCACTCCGGATTGCTGCATATATATGCTCCTCTGCCGTTCTTTCTGCCGGTTACATCAAGCATGGTATTGCCTTCATCATCTCTTATGACTCTTATAAGTTCTTTCTTAAGCCTAATTGCACCACAGCCGACACATTTTCTAGTAGGTTGTTTCTTCTGTTCAGTCAAATGATCATCTCCATATCTTATTCGTTTTCAGAAACTTCCTCGTCGGTCGCTTCCTCATCGGTTACTTCTTCGTAGGTTTCTTCATCATCATATTCTTCATTCATCTCTGCCTCTTCAGAAGCAAGCTTCTCAGCATCAGACTCACACATGATATCTATTCTTGTGAAGTTTGTGAGCTTAGCAGCAAGTCTTGCATTCTGGCCTTCCTTACCGATAGCAAGTGAAAGCTGATAATCAGGAACTACTACTCTTGCTATTCTTGCGTCAGAATCAGCCAATACAGATACAACCTTAGCGGGACTAAGAGCCTTCTCTATAAGTTCTGCAGGATTCTCGCTCCACAAAACAATATCAATCTTCTCGTTGCGAAGCTCAGATACGATCTGATTAACTCTTGAACCGTTGATACCTACACATGCTCCGATCGGATCAACATCAGGATCGTGAGACATAACAGCAATCTTAGTACGTGAGCCAGCCTCTCTTGCGATACTCTTGATCTCAACTATACCATCCTTGATCTCAGCAACTTCGTTCTCGAAAAGCTTTCTTACAAGTTCAGGATGTGATCTAGAAACCACAACTCTTGGTCCCTTGCTGCTGTCACGAACCATAACAACATACAACTTGATACGATCGCCCTGCTTGAACACTTCGCCCTTAACCATCTCCTTCTCAGTAAGAACAGCGTCCATCTTGCCGATGTTAACGTTGATGCTGTTAACATTGATCTTCTGAACTATACCAGTAACAAGTTCCTTAGTCTTCTCGTTATATGTATCGAATATAGCCTTTCTCTCAGCTTCTCTTATAGCCTGGATGATAACACTCTTTGCACCCTGAGCTATGATACGGCCAAAGTTCTTGATATCTATGTCTTCATTGACCACATCATCGATGTCATAATTAGGATTGATAAGTCTTGCGCTAGCAAGATCTATCTGTGTATTAGGATTCGTAACCTCTTCAACAACAGTCTTCTGTGCATATACTCTGTAGCTTCCGGTCTCTCTGTTAACCTCAGCTTTAAAGTTATCAGTCTTGCCGTAATTGTTCTCACAAGCCTTGACCAAAGATGCCTCTATAGCCTTAAAAAGAATCTCTTTATCGATATTCTTCTCCTTAGAAACCAACTCAATTGCTTCTACCATCTCTCTTTCAGAGATGGCCTCAGCCTTCTTTACTGCCTTTGCCATATTATCCTCCTTAAAGCAAATCTAAAAATTAATATATAATCTGACCAGAGCAAGGTTATCTCTGTCTATAATTATCTCATCCTTATCATCCTCATCCCAGGATTTCGAAACAGTGATGGTCTTATCATCATACGCAATAAGCTTCGCAACCATTTCCTTCTCGCCGTCTATCGGCTTGTAGGTCTTGATCTCAAGTACTTCTTCAAGATTCCTCTCAAAATCCTTATCCTTCTTAAGAGGTCTCGTAAGTCCCGGAGAACTTACCTCAAGTATATAAGCATCGCTTATAAAATCCTCTTCATCAAGTACCGCTTCTACCTTACGACTCAAGACTTCACAGTCATCAACAGTTATGCCGCCATCCTTGTCAGCATAGATGCGAAGATAGTAATTAGAACCTTCTTTCACATACTCGACATCTACAATCTCAAGTCCAAGCAAAGCCGCTTCTTTTGTGGCAATCGCCTCAGTACGACTTACATACTCATCTTTCTTAGCCATCCATAGCCTCCGATATTATCAAAAATTTAAGAGCGGTCCATCCGACCGCTCTTAATATTAACTATTAACAACATAGTCATACTAGCACTTTTCACAAAGAATGTCAAGTGCTTTTTTTAAAAAATGTTACTCAAATCTCAACACATCGATAAGCTGGTTATTTTTTAAACTGAGCAAGTCTTGTTACTACCTGCTCCATCATCTGAGTATACTTCGCAAGCTTTTCCTTTTCCTCATCTATCTTGCTCTGTGGCGCTTTACTTACGAACTTCTCGTTTGAAAGCATCTTGTTTACTCTGTCAAGCTCACCCTGAAGCCTTACCTTCTCTCCCTCAAGTCTCTCGATTTCCTTCTCTATATCTACAAGATCTGCAAGCGGTATATATATAGTTCCGTTAGGAATAACTGTCGATACGGCATCATCACCTATAGATGTCTTATCAGCCTGTACATATACTTCTTCGGCCTTTGCAAGTGTTGTGAAGAATACGCGGCCTTCCTCAAATATATGTCTTAAGCCCTCATCTGCAGTAACAACATATACTTTAGCCTTATGTGAAGGAGCAACATTCATGGCAGTTCTTACATCTCTGATGCCTCTGACCGCCATCTTAATGGTCTCAACCGCATTCTCCTCATAATCGAAGTTGAATCTTTCTTCTCTTACAGGCCATGAAGAGATCATGATTGACTCTTCCTTATCCTGAATATTGCAGAAGATCTCTTCTGTTATGAATGGCATATATGGATGAAGAAGCTTAAGAGAATCTATAAGAACCTTCTTCAAAGTCCAGATAGCGCTGTCCTTGGTATTATCATCTTCGGAATAGAGTCTTGGCTTAACCATCTCGATATACCAGTCACAGAACTCTTCCCATATGAAATCATATATGTTAGATACCGCAACACCAAGCTCAAACTTGTCCATGTTGTCAGTTACCTGATCTATGATCTTGTTAAGCTTACTAAGTATCCACTTATCGGCGTTAGTAAGGTTAGCCAAAGCCTTCTCTTCATCGATTGCCTTATCATTCATCATGATAAAACGTGAAGCGTTCCATACCTTGTTTGCAAAGTTACGACTTGCGATAACCTTCTTCTCCGAATAACGCATATCATTGCCAGGAGCATTTCCCGTTACAAGAGTAAGTCTTAGTGCATCTGCACCGTACTGTGCGATGACATCAAGAGGATCAACTCCGTTACCGAGACTCTTACTCATCTTGCGGCCAAGCTCATCTCTTACAAGTCCATGGAAAAGAACCGTATCGAAAGGCTTCTTGCCTGTATGCTCATATCCTGAGAATATCATACGGATAACCCAGAAGAATATGATATCATAACCTGTTACAAGGACATCTGTAGGATAGAAGTATTCAAGCTCTTCTGTCTTCTTTGGCCAGCCAAGTGTAGAGAATGGCCAAAGAGCTGATGAGAACCATGTATCAAGAGTATCAGGATCCTGTGTCAGATGCTTACATCCACACTTAGGACACACATCAGGAGCAGTCTTGGATACAACTACCTCACCACACTCATCACAATAGTAAGCTGGTATTCTGTGGCCCCACCAGAGCTGTCTGGATATACACCAATCCTTGATGTTGTCAGTCCAGTTAAAGTAGGTTCTGTCCATAGTCTTAGGAATAAGCTTGATATCGCCGTTCTTGATACCTTCTACAGCTGGCTTTATAAGCTCATCCATCTTAACAAACCACTGCATCTTGATGAGTGGTTCAACTGTCGCATGACATCTGTCATGAGTACCTACGTTATGTACATGAGGCTCTACGCTCTTAAGAAGTCCGAGTTCCTCAAGTTCCTTAACTATAACCTTACGTGCTTCATAACGGTCCATACCTTCGTACTTTCCACCGTTAGAATTAATAGTAGCGTCATCATTCATGACATTGATCTCAGGAAGGTTATGTCTCTTACCTACCATAAAATCGTTAGGGTCATGTGCAGGTGTTATCTTAACAACACCAGTACCAAACTCCATATCAACATAAGAATCCGCAACTACAGGAATCTTTCTGCCAACAAGAGGAAGTATAACATACTTTCCGACAAGATGCTTATATCTCTCATCATCAGGATGGACCGCAACAGCAGTATCACCAAGAAGTGTCTCAGGTCTTGTGGTAGCTATCTCTACCATCTCGTCAGATCCATCAACAGGATAGAGTATATGCCAGAAGTGACCTTCCTGCTCCTCATGAACAACCTCTGCATCAGAAATCGAAGTCTTACATACAGGACACCAGTTTACAATCCTGCTTCCCTTGTATATCTTCTTATCTTCATATAACTTTACGAATACATCAGCAACAGCCTCAGAGCAGCCTTCATCCATAGTAAAGCGCTCTCTGTCCCAGTCACATGAAGAACCGATCTTCTTGAGCTGACTTACTATAGTTCTGCCGTATTCTTCTCTCCACTCCCAAGTCTTCTTAAGGAAGCCTTCACGACCAAGATCGTGCTTATCTATACCTTCGCTCTTGAGTTTTTCTATAACCTTAACCTCAGTAGCGATACTTGCGTGGTCCGTACCTGGAACCCAGAGTGCTTCATAACCCTGCATCCTCTTGTATCTTATAAGTATATCCTGAAGAGTATTGTCAAGGGCATGACCCATATGCAGCTTACCTGTTATATTAGGAGGCGGCATAACTATCGTGAAGGGCTTCTTGTCCCTGTTAACTTCAGCATGAAAATACTTCTTATCAAGCCATTTTTCGTATAAACGCTTCTCTATATCCGAAGGATTATACTGTTTTTCCAATTCTTTCATATTAAATCCTTTCACGTCAATATGATTCATTATAGCACAACGAAGTTATATGTCAAGTCTGGCAATCAGTTATCCTTCATTATGCTGTATATCTGCTTTTCAAAGTTCAGTTCTTCTATCCTCTTTTCATTCTCGGCAATCTCTATTCGAAGCTTTCCTCTCCTTTCATTCAGACGATGCCTTACTTCCACCATCTCTTTTGGATCGGCAAGAGCTCTTATCTGCGCCTGCCATATATTCGGGTCGTAGAGGTCCTGTTTTTTCAGTATATCCATGATTCTGTTCATGGATGTGTTAAGTTCTCCCGCAGTTGCAAAGTATCTCTCACGAGTCTTCTTCTCCTCAAGATAAGCCTCATAATACTTTCCAAGCGTATATGACGAGTCAACATCATACTTAGCCTTCCTGTAGTCAAGCAAAGTTGCAGCATTCACATACTTAATCTTAACCTTATTATGCAAGAATATCGCTCTATCAAGCTTACTCTTAGAAAGCTTAATATCTCTTATCTTATGCTGTATTATGCAAAATGTCATGACAATAAGTATAAGACATCCCAACAGGAGCGATAAAAAAAGATTATCGATCACTGTGGCATGCGAAGGGTCTTTGTTCACAAGACCAGTCACTATATACATGAGGAATATGAAAAGCATCACGCCAAAGAACACGATCATAAAGTTACCTGCGTTCTTCCTTTCGTTCTGAAGAAACCTGATATCACGTCTTAACGATGCTTTTTCACCATCAAGGATCTTGATATCCTTAACTATCATACTCACTCTTTTTTCATCATTCTGCATCTGCTTTATATCATCCACAGCAGTATCAGAAAGAGATTCAAACATAGTATAACGCCTGTCTGAAAGTCCCGGCTTACCAGCCTGAAACATCTTCCTGTCGACCATAAGCGAAAGTATGTTCTTCGCATGGTGAGTCACCTTAGCACGCAACTCTTCCGGCATGTTGTCAATCAGCTGGATATCTGACAGATATGCGCTTGTCATAGCATATTCACGCCTTAATCTCTCGCCCTGAGTATTCAGTTCTTCAAAAGCCTCGTCGATACTCTTACCATATTCCCTCTTATCCTCAGCGGACAGACTTTCAGGCCTTGGCTCTTCAACTTTAGTTTCATCAGCAAGAAGATCATCAACAGTTTCAGGCTCATGCGTCGCATTATGCTTTTTTCGTCCAAAAAGAAATCCCATATGTTACCTTCTCTTATACCATTACCTGATAACGTTTCTTAAGCTGACTTATCATATCGCATATCTTTTCTTCTTTTCCGGAATCTATATCCTTAAGTTCTTCCTGCAAAGACGTGCTTATAGAAACCTCATTCATACTCTTTTCGATATAATTCATGATCATATCCTTACTTGATGCAGGAATCTCCATAAGATCCTCGTTATGTCCGAGCTTATGCATGATGGCAGCCTTATACATCGCCTCTAACATACGCTCACTCTTTTCGATCTCATAACTCTCATGAAAATAAGCAAATGCTTTTTTATAATCAAAAAGCTTGGCATGAGCGACACCTATATTGTAATACGCAACTGCCCTCACTTTATCATCATCAGTTGATAGAATAGCCTTCTTATAATCATCTATGGCTCTTCTGACACAATTATTCTTAAGATAATCTCCTGCCATAGCCATATATCTTCCGGTTTCATCCTTAGAAGACATATCTGCAGATACACGAACAACTTCGGTTATCTTAGCTACGCCGTAATAATCCACATTCCTAAGAAGGAAGGATACGATCTCATGAACTTCAGCCTTCTTCAATACAAGGTTATCAATCCCCTGTGCTATAGATACCAGCTTAAGTTCATTCTTCAGATAATCGATGAGTCCTCTACTGAAAAAATCCTTATCTATTAGATAGATATTGTTGCAGATATAATAGCAAAGTTCCTCTACTGAATATATCCTGACACCTGTCTTTTTTATCACATAGGGAGTCTTACTCTCTTTTGTCTTACTTAGTATTATTCCCATACAAACCTCATATCTCAACCTTTACAAACATAGAGCCGGCTCTGTCAAACTCACCAAAGCCCTTATCCTGTATGTATACATTGCACGCGCCTGACGGTGAAAAATCAAAGCCTATGTTGATACGTCTTAACATATTATCGATGATTGGAAGTTCATTGACTGGTATCTCTATGTTCTCGATACCCTTTTCATATTCCTTAACCCTGTGCAAAGTAAGCGCCTTAGTATCAGGAGAGATGAAGAAAGTCAGTTTCTTACGTGCTCTGTACCAGTTAGTACCCCTCTTCACAACTCGAAGAAGTGAGCTCTGTCCCCATTCAACTATATCCAGGTCAAGATCATATTCTATCTTATCCTTGCAGCTTACAGTCTTCTGACTGATACCGTTCTTCTCGTCACATGCAAAGTAAACAGCGCCCATGCAGTACAGGTTCTCACCCGCAAATACACGTCTTTTCTTGCATATAAAGCTCATGAACTCATCATACCTTCTGTCACTGCCAAAGCCTTCTCCAAACAGGAAGACACAAGCCACATTGTGCTTATCAAAGCTTTTAAGCGCAACATCATACAAAAGGACATCAAGTTTTTTTAGAGTAGCCTCTGAAGTATCGCCAAGATAAGGGATATCCTTAGTACAATCATGCTCTTCTATCCTGAAAAGCTCCTTACCACTTTCACCTGATTGTTCGATATCATAGACCATAAGGCCCTCTTTCGAATAATCAAACACAAAGCAAGAACGATTCCTTATGTCTATACTCTGATGGAATATGTAAGAAGCAAGCGCTTCTTCACGGTTTATCATTATGATATCCCTGTCATCATATCCCATCTCATCTAAGCAATCCCTTATCATATCAAGAGTAGCAAGAGTGAAATCGTAGACACAAAGCGCTATCTTATCCGGCTTTTTTGCACCGCACACCTTACCCGTTATAAGCTTAAGATAATCAAGAAGATCTTCCCTTGAATCATATATGTTGTTGATAAGATGATAATCATCTTCCTTAGACGCTTCCAGATAAGTCGACTTATCGGTCTCATCCCTATAAAAAAGCGCGTCCAAAGTCACGATATCATCTTCGTTCTCCGCTGACCGCTCGTCAAACAGAACAAGTCTTGAATATCTCTTATGAAAATCTATTCCAAGTACCATATCATACCCCGTCTATAATATCGAATACTTTGTCTGTCACATATTCGCGAACTCTGTAGCTTCTGTAGAACTTCCTCATAGTCGCATAATCTCCCATATCCTTGCTCATGATTATGTCGTTGATATCCGAGAATCTGCCATGATATTCCTGATAATCTATGCTGTCTCTAAGATACTTCTTCTCATTCTCCACATAGTCCTTATCATTCTCCGAAGAAGTTATGTAATAATACAGGAATTCCTTACTAAAAAGTGTATAGGCAGCCACATACACACCATCAACCATCATCTCCATATTCCTTACCGAATAAGGAACTGCCGGGTCGTCAGTGTACTTATAGTGTATAGTGACTGTTGCTCCAGGCACAGTACGATATTCTATGAAACATTTGTCGGCAATCTCATAAGGCATGTCTATCTTGTCAGACAGTTCCTTATAAAATGCGAAGTAAACCTCCTTAGATACATACGAAGCGATAAGCTTACCAGCCACCTCAGCATCCTCCGCAGAAAGCATATGCTTCTTCGAATAGAAGGAAAGTAAAGCGATCTTACATATGTCAGGAACAGCTATATCGTTCTGAACACAGCTTCTGATGACTCCGAAGAGGGATTCGTTGATCGGCTCTTCCTTCACAAAATACTTATAGCTGTAATAGTTCATATAAGCGATAAGCACAACCTCGTTGCCGCGATTATTCCAGTACTCCTTATATACATCGTAGTTTTCTTTGAAGTAAGTGCCGGTAAACAGACACTGCGCAAGAATTCTCTCAGAAAGTTCATCTCTGTTAACCTTACGGCTACCTGCTTCAAGCCATATATCATACATGAGTAAAGTTGCATGATTGAAGTTATGCACAAGATACTTAAGTATGTTATCATCAAACCGATAAGACTTGGCACATATAGTAGCGAGATTATCTATGATCTGATCATGTTCATCCACGCCATGATGTTCTATATATTCAGACAGAAGTCTTGCACTTCTCTTGCCATTCTCCGGATATACTCTGTAGGTTCTCATGAACTCAAAAGCCGCATCATATTCGGATTTGGCTATGAGGAGCTCAAGAAGTCTTACCTTCTGCTTTCTATATAACCACACATCATGTATAAGTGCGACATACTCAACCAAAGCCTCATAGTAATCGATTTCTTCGTAATAATAATCGATCATCACCTTGGCAATCTCAGATTTATAGTTAGGGCTTACGCTCTTGTTCTTCAGAATCTCAAGATATATACGCCCTATAGAATTACCCATATTCTGGCTTCCGAGATACTTCTGCGCAAAGTAGAATGCTACGAATATATTCTCCTTGACAACAGGCATGATATATGGCTCGTAAGGCTCTATATCGAAGAACTTCTCGTCTGTATAATAAGCAGGCGATACATATCTTCTGCCTAATTCAGTCCTTAAACATATAACAGCATCCTTGGTATAGCACTGAACAAAAGCAACACCATCCTTAACAGGATATGCGATATCAGAAGTGAATTCCTTATGCCTTACTATGACATGTGTCACATTCTTAAGGCGGCACTTGATCTTATGTGTGAAGATGATCTTCGGGAACTCGCCAACATCACCGACCGCAAATTGCTTCATGTCAAGAAGATTCTTATACAGATATATGTAATTATCGTTCACATCGCCTTTTTTGATGTGTTCATATACGAATCGCGCAATAATATCCTTATACTTCTCATAAGCGCTGCTGTACTCTTCTCTGTTATAGTGAACATTCGCATAGACATACGCGAGTATCTCGTCTGCAGAATCACTGCTGTACAGGAAGTAGAGAAGTACAGGCTTAGGAAGCAGGGACATATCATCAGCATCAAAGCACCTTATATAGCTTTCAAAAAGCGCCGGAACCTTAATTCCCCTGTTGATGGCCTCAAGATAATAATTCTTATATATAGCTTTGTAGCAAGAATTCTTGACAAGCACAGTAGTAAGTGCCTCAAGATACAGATCATCCTTGTACATGTCATAGACCTTCTCCATGACACGGATAAGAAGAGGCGTTACTTTATATAAGCTGCTGATGAGACTCATCACGTAATCCACAGCATTTTTCTCGAGCATAGAATTATCTATGGCGAACTTGAATACCTGCACCTCGAACTCATCCATAACTCTGAAAAGCTTATGATTGCGCATCAATATAGCCGCAGCCTCATAATACATAACAGGACTCTTGCAGCCCATATAATACTGCTCCTTAAGTCTTATAAGCTTAAGGCTTTCGTTACGGTCGTTCTCATCGTCGATATACAGAAGAACCCACAATATGCGCCAATCATGACACTTACTGTCATATATGTCATTGATGGTCTCCTTAACGCGTGTAAGCGCTTCGCGATCCTTCATATAAAGCGATCTTGAATACAGATAATAACAGTAAGCAGGATAATTGTCCGTTCCATTCTCATATCTAAGTGCAAAATCCTCGAGAATAGCTTTAGCTTCGCTCATCTTCTGGCACGATATGAAAAGATGCGCCTTAATAAGATAATAGAACGGATCAGTACAACCAAAGCCTATGATTCTGTCTATGACTTCAAGAGACCTCTTAACCCACACAGAGGATGTTATCTTCTCACGTCTGAAGTCCATATAAACAGTCGTAAGCTCATACTTAGCCTTCTTGATCTGATGATAATAAGCGCTTGGAATATTAGTCTTAGATGCAACTCTGACAGGTATGACCTTATCAAAATCATCATTATATACATGTATGTACGCAAAGTTATTACCACTGTGAAGCTTTGAAGCAAGTATATCGAAGTCTATCACTATATCGCTGTCGTCATAAGACTCATACAAGGAAGCCGGAATCTCCACAAATGGCGAATCAGACTCAACATTGACATATGTGTAGCCCCAGTTTTTGCGCTTCACAACTATCGTATCGTGAACAACCTCGCTAAGTTCTGCATAGTCATAATTCTTCTCTTCTATACTAAGCTCAACTCTTCCCTTCTTCTGCGAAGCGATAAGGAATTCATCGAGCGCAACTCTCGCATCGTTACTTCTAACAAGCGAATAATATATGTTCTTAAGAACCAGATCATCTCCCAATATATCCACAAAACGCGGACTGTTGAAGAGCTTAATAGCGTTCTTGATATCCGTCTGAACAAGATTCGTAAAGTGGAATATGTTCTTGATCTCGCCCATGGACGAATTAATGCTTCTGCTGACAACAAAAAAATCATAGCTGATGACATACTCGCCCGCACTGCTGACTATATAAAATGCTCCGCTAAGCTTCTCTCTCTCGGCCATGTTGAAGGCATCTACCTTATAGCCGATAACAATCCAAGAAGCGTTAAAAGTCGGATTGATAACAGTGACATACGGATTATCCGAATATACCAATCCCTTAACCGGAAGACCGTTCACAGTATGGAACCTGATCTCACCGGTATGTATCTCATCAGCATATATATTCTGTGAAATTCTTGATTCAGTTATATTGATCTTACTTTCTTCCCAGGCAAAACATCCCCTGGCAAGCTCGCTAACCTTCTCCTTCAAAACCGTACCTCAATTACCGTCTTTAATCTTTTTCAAATACTCTTTCATCTTAGCCTCATAGCCGAGGTCACCCATCTCGTAAAATGTTGTGCCACACAGCTCATCAGGCAAGTATTGCTGTTTAACATAATGATTCTCATAATCATGCGCATACTTATAACCTATGCCATGAGAAAGCTCCTTCGCACCGCTATAGTGACTATCCATAAGATGAGGAGGAACAGACTTGATAGGTATATCCTCCACAGCCTTCAATGCTCTGTCTATAGCGAGGTAAGAGCTGTTGCTCTTTGGCGCACACGCAACATATATGGCAGCCTGAGAAAGAATTATCCTTGCTTCCGGCATACCTATCCGTTCAACAGCCAGGGATGCATTAGTCGCAACCACAAGTGCCTGCGGATCTGCGTTACCGACATCCTCGCTTGCACATATCATGATTCTTCTGGCTATGAACTTAATATCCTCTCCGGCATTGAGCATCCTCGCAAGGTAATAGACAGCCGCATCGGGATCCGAACCTCTCATGCTCTTTATAAATGCCGATATAGTATCATAATGATTATCTCCATCCTTATCATATCGAACCAGTCTCTTCTGGATGGATTCTTTGGCAACCTCAAGATCTATGATGAGCTCGCCATCCTTATTAAGGCTTGTTGTAGTGACCGCAAGTTCTATAGCATTAAGAGCACTTCTTGCATCTCCACCGGCGCGACTCACTATATAATCAACTGCCTCATCACTTACCTTAGCTTCATACATCCCAAGTCCCTTATCAGGATCAGATACAGCTCTAAGAACAAGCTCCTTAATATCCGCTGAAGAAAGTGGCTTCAGTTCAAAAAGAAGCGATCTCGAAAGCAAAGCCTGATTGACTTCAAAGTAAGGATTCTCTGTCGTAGCACCTATCAAAACAATAGTATTATCCTCAACAAAAGGAAGCAAAAAATCCTGCTGACTCTTATTAAATCTGTGGATCTCATCTACAAAGAGTATAGTCTTGCGGCCATACATCCCCATATCTTCCTTCGCCTTCGTAACTACCTCTTCCATCTCCTTCTTACCAGAGGTGGTGGCGTTGATCTGTGTGAAGACCGCACTTGTCATATTCGCTATGACCATGGCAATCGTAGTCTTACCAGTTCCTGGCGGTCCATAGAATATGACCGACGTAAGCTTATCTGATGATATCGCACGATACAAAAGCTTATCCTTAGCTAAGATATGCTTCTGACCCACGACCTCATCAAGAGTTGTCGGTCTCATACGCGCCGCAAGAGGCTTCGTACCCTCATTATTCAATTGACTGGCAAATTCAAACAGATCCATAATACTCCGCTTTCTCAATCTTTAACTGAACTCAATCATCTTTATTCTACCATTTTTCAAAAAAAATTTCCACTTTTTTCGTTTGTTTTTGCATTCGCGAGAAAAATGTGTTATAATAAAATTCGGAGGCTAATCTATTGCCTTCCAAAAATCGTATTAGGGTGGTATTATGCCAGGTTTATTTACTAATTATTTATTTGGAAAGGATGTATATAGTTATACATACGATGAGAACATCATACGTACCCTTACAGTAGCCCGCAAGCCTTTTGAGCTCGGTCTGCAGGGTCCTGATATATTCTTATATGACAATAAGCGTTCTGACTATGCAAAGCTCATACATAACAACAACACTTATGAATTCATACTCAATCTTCTGAAGACAGCGTCAGGCTTAAGAGAAGAGAGTAAGAATATCGCTCTTGCATACACGTACGGCTTTATATCGCATTTTGCACTCGACACTCACACTAACCCATATATCATATATATGTCTGGTTTTAAGGTTGAAGATTCAGATGACGAGGATTTCTTTGCCATGTCCACTTCCGCCTTCGAGCATGCAATTGACAAAGTGATGATACAGAAAAAAAGAGGTCTTACCATCGACCAGCTTCGAAGGCAGGATCTTATCGGTCTGTCCGACAAGGAGCTTGCGATCATATGCAATCTTCTGTCTCGAGCGATCAAGAACACCTTCTCAATCGAGATATCGCCTCGTAACGTCTGCAACGTATACAACACATACAAGTTATCGAACATACTTCTTCAGAGCAACAAGCTAAATCCAAGCTCTCTTCTTCACAACCTTGAGAGCTACATGCTTCGTTCAAGCACTGTAAGAGGCATCATCGGCAACAAGAACATCTTTCTTCCTGCCGATCCTGTCAACGACAACAACTACGGTTGGAATTATCCATGGACCGAGAAGAACACTTACTATGATTCCTTCATGGACCTCTACGAGAACGCCATAAGCTACGCTTCCCGTCTCATCAACGAGGCCGACAGCATAGTCAACTTCAACACCAAGCCATATACACTTAAGTCTCTCATAGACGATAAGTCATATATAACAGGTGTTGACTGCAAGAAGATACTGTCTATGAAGTACTTCAGGAATAAAGAAAAGGAAAGTCAATAATACGAAACAAAAAAGGGGGTACATATCAAAATGCCCCCTTTTGTTATTATTGCTCATTCATAGCCTTATCATACCCAACCTTATTAAGAAGCACATAAGTCGATAATTGCGTAATTCCTACTGTTACTTTTCCTTCTTCAACTACCTGATCCGGAACTTCTTCAAAACTCTTGGTTTTCCTGTTAAGATAATATATCCTAGGCACAAACTTATCCGACAACTTTCGCTTAGATGCATCATACAAGAATGTTAGTTCCGCTTTATCAAATTCTCCCTCAACACTTATACAACAACCCGGTCCTATATAACCCATCCAAAAAGGCAACGAGTAAGGATCATCAAACGAATCAACTTCATCTATCTCAAATGAATCCGTCAATCCATTCTTAACCTCCATCTTAACACTTGCTGCAACCATAGTTCCAGCACCAATACTTCCTGTGGACTTTTCTAACACATAAAAAGTATCAGCAACAAGCGGATTCATGTCATGCTCTATCTCATACAGGTCATCAGCTCCATCCCTATCTGCATCCTCATCGCACGGATCCGTATGATATACATAGATTTCATCATAATCAGATACACCATCAAAATCAGAATCATCAGTCCATGCATAAGTTCCAAGTTTAGCTTCTTCACCATCTATTACGCCATCAGAATCAGCATCATCGTGATAATCATCTATACCATCACCATCCGTATCAGCATTATGCGGATCTGTTTCCAAATACATAATTTCATCATCATCACTTATCCCATCTGAATCACTATCGATCTTACCAGATTGAGATCGAGCTCGGGTTTCCGCTTCAGTTTTAGATTCACTGTAATCATGATTTTCAGAAGTCTCTGCCTTATTCTTACTAGCACATGCACTGCACAATACGGAAATAAGCATAACCGTAACAAAACCACTTGCAATTAATCTCTTATTCATAATACCTATAACCTCACTTTTCTTATTTTTCAAGAACTGAATATTCTATCTCTCCAAGTATTCTTAAGTATACAAGATTGACCAATTCTCTTTGAAACATGTGACTATACACCTCGCACAGCAGCAACTGCTCAAGCCACCAAAAAGATGCTTGAGCAAATTGCAGTTGCAGATTCATATCAATTCTTTATAAATCAAAAACAAAACCAATTATTGAAGCGATTATAAAAATCATTCCCGATACCATTACTTCAAGCATAAACGGAAATGTAACAAAATAATTCGGATCATTTTTATTTACTCTTAGATTATATATCCTCCCTTTTCTTTTAGTGCACACACACCTTCCACGTCCTTCATACGCTTTTCCGTCTATCACATATCTAAACTTCTGAATATTGATATGTTTTCCCACAAAAGAATCAATGCACTCGCCCCTTACCTTAATCGTATATATCTTGGATTGTTTTTTAAAAATATACCATCCCGACAAAAAAAGGGCAAGTCCAAAAGTAAAAACGAATATCAACATACTGATTACAGCCTCACTTTCCTCATTTTTTCAGGAACGGTTATATTTAGAACTTCAGCTTCATCCACTATTCTTTGAACAACTTCAACTGTGTAATCATAGAGTTCAAGATATGAATCAACGATATTAACCAACCAAAAAACCATACCTTCATACCTATAAAATTCACAGTATTCTTTCTCTCCAAGTATTCTTAAGTATACAAGATTGACCATATATCTACGAACAGCGATTTGCTCAAACCTCCAAAAAGAGACTTGAGCAAATCATCACCATCAATTCATATCGACTCTCTAGAATTCTACAAATTGAAGTATATTATGCCTATTGACAATAATAATGCAATTACACCAAGTATTATCCCTTCAATCATACCGCCGCAGAAAATAAAATAGACGATCTGTGACATACGAACTCATCTTACCTCTATGCGTCCCTGTTCTTTACATTCCATAAACATTGATACCATAATTAAAAGTTTTATTTCTGTATAGTTCATTTGATAGACATCCATAAATACCCATTTCCTCGCAAATTCTGTGTAGAACGCATTGGCTTGCTTTAACCCCCATTCCTCATCGCTTCCTTGAGGAATAAAAGAATGTCGTTCCTGTAAATAAGAAAATATTTTCTCCAACTGATAATGAGCCATTTGGTGCAAACCCGTTGGGCAAAAAACATACGAGCGCCGTTCTTGTAAATATTGGCCCGCTGTATCTAAGCTCTCAATGCAATCACATATTTCTGGTATTATACCGATTAGGTACTCTCTATATTCTTTAACATATTTTAAATTTCTTTCATCAGTCACTGGACATTCTATATACTTAATTATAATTTCTATATCATATGTGCTTTCATGACGCAATGCCAGAATTCTACATGCATCCCTTAGGACATCTGTTGGTGCCTGATCTCTATTTATTCTTTCTTTTCTCCATTCATTAAATGTGTCTTCTGATGATTTTTTTATCCATTCCGTCACATCATTTAACGCTGAATACTTTTCAATCAGAAAGCCCTTTAATGCTTCAAAAGAAAACATGATATCATGTATATCATTCTCATCCTGTTTGATTGACGCATAAATTCTTACCCCAATTGGTTCAGCATAATGATAAAATGGCATCATATTTTTATTTACAACAACCCACGGCGAGACTTGTAAACCATATAAGTTCTTAAATGTTTTATTACGATTAGTCTCATACGGATGAGCAAATGATATTGACCTGAAATACTCAAAAAACGCTTCATCCGTGGGACACTCCTCCTCAGATAAATAAGCAGGATTTCCCATGCAATACTCCTTAAAGTACTTCTTTTTACAATTACATTCTGGCTCAGTCCCTATCGTTTTTTTATATATTTTATCTACACCATCATTTAACATACAGGAAAACATCAGAAAGCACAGAAACTCTTCTTCCGTTTCTGGGTAGTTCCAGTGATTGTTTAAGTATCGTACAGCGGTTTCTAATCTATCCATAACCGCGCAAGCCAAATTATATAACATCGAATAACAATCCTCTTCTGAAATCGTAGGTGATTTATTTATTGCATTGTTAAAATCGATGTATATTCTTTCGTCTAAATTCAGCTTATTACCATCCATATACTTGTACCATCCGTTTTTACGCCGCCTGCTTATAGTGCGTATAAATATATTCGTATATTGCCTTACGGTATGCTTCCAGCCGATCAAACATGCTGTCCGGAATCTCTTCATAAAGCACATTTCTGATCAGAACATCAACCGCTGCCCTGGTCTCCTGCTTATCTGTCCAGTGATCCATACCGGCGATTCTCTCTTTTATTTTCTTAAGCAGGTCTTTAGACATCTTCTTGATCTTATCTATATCGCTCTTCGACAGATTCTCTGAGAAAAGCAGATCATAAATCGACAGCTCTTCATCACTGGAGAACCCTTCACGTGCATATCTCTGTTCTTCCTCTGACATACTCTTTGCCAGATCCATCAGTTCCATAAAGGTCTTCTCTATGGTAGTCCGATCCTGCTCCGCATTATAAGTCTCGATGATTCCCATATAGCGGACATAATAATCAACACGTGACGGATTCACTGTCATCATCTTTGATAAGCGTTCCTGTACCAGATCATTCAAGTCTTTGATCATCAGATTCTTTCTCTTCACCTTCGCAAACTCGGCCGCCAGTAAATCGAAGTCAATCTGACTGATATCAAATCTTCTGGACTCGACAAGTCCGTCACCTTCCTGATGTTCAATCTCCACATTTTCATTGATGATATGATTAATCTCCACCATCAGATCCGTAGTATCAATATGTTTGCGCTTTTTCTGCATCTCACGGAAGATAGCACAGATCGCATCCGTCTGATCACGAACGTCCTGTGATATATCATTACGGTCAAGATATTTCACCAACCTACTGATCTCATTAGCATAGGTATCGAATGACTTCTTCGTTTCAGGATCAGAGCACATCGCCTCCGCGCCATCCTTAAGCAGTGCCATCTTCTTGAAGTTTTCTGCCTTAATCAGCTCATCAAGATCAAAATCGTGCTCCGCCAAAAGCTGCTTTGCATCCGCCGCAGCCCTCACGATCTGTGCTATCAACTCTTCCTTATCAACTGTCGGATCAATCTGAGTTTTTCCTTCTTTGTTGGCCGTGTAATCATTAAGCGCCTTCTTCAGCGCACCCACAATTCCTATGTAGTCAATGATGAGTCCGTTGCTCTTGCCTGCCGCCACACGGTTTGCTCTTGCGATTGTCTGCATAAGAGTATGTGCCTTCAGTGGTTTATCCAGATACAGGCAAGATAGCGATTTAACGTCGAATCCAGTCAGCCACATCGCACAGACAAATACTACACGGAAGTTGCTGTCGGAATCCTTGAATTCCTTATCCAGCTCACGCTTCTCCATCTTCGTCCGATGTGACAGGATATCCAGATTCCACTTCTTAAAGGTCTGGATCTCATTCTGCTCCTGGCTGATGACCACACACATTTCGGTGTCTTTCATCCATTTCAGCTTCCTGGACAGCTCCATTTGCTCCTGATCAGAAACGGTACTTGCTATCTTCTGTTCAAGTGCTTTGATTTCCTCCTGCCAGTATTCCTGAACGAAGTTATACATGCGGACACAGGTGACCTTATTCAGGCAAACAAACATAGCCTTACCGGTAGTCCAAAGATCACTGTAATGCCCGACAAAGTCCTTGGCGATAGCACGCAGACGCGGTTCTGCAGTCAGAAGATGCACTTCCTTCTCAAACTCATGCATCACCTTCTCTGCCTGATCCGGATTCAGATCCGCTTCTTCAATGGCATCCAAAATCTTATCCGTGATATCCGGATTCTTGATCTCCTTTATCTTATCGCCACGGTTTTCGTAATAAAGCGGAACCGTAGCCTTATCTTCTACAGCGCGCTTAAAGTCATATACGGAAATATAGCCACCGAATGTCCTGGCCGTAATCTCATTGGAGGATAACAGCGGTGTTCCGGTAAATCCGATGCGAGATGCTGTAGGAAGTAACTTCTCAATATTATCAGCGAACACACCA
>Ga0247608_10002213_pt1 | contig 24914 bp, 16 predicted proteins | sample 176DNAGHGlowgp2_FD_193490 | JGI IMG/M metagenome (GOLD analysis project Ga0247608, IMG submission 193490) | Sheep rumen microbial communities from Palmerston North, Manawatu-Wanganui, New Zealand - 1766 DNA GHGlow gp2 | ecosystem: Host-associated > Mammals > Digestive system > Stomach > Rumen ... | reverse complement strand
GTATATGTAGTAGGAGCAGTTGTATTATTTGCTGCTTCAGGAATTTTAGGAATAATCTCAAAATTATCATCTAACGTTAAATAAAGATTAAAGAGTATATTTTAAGAGCATGCATATTCGCATGCTCTTTTTTGCCTAGTATTACATTTGTATTAAAAAACCGTTAACTTTATTTACAAAGCAAATAATATAAGTTATAGTCATATTATAGAAAATAGTAGCAGAATGGGGATTTTGTTGAAAAATGCCTACTTTTGTGCTATAATATATAGTAGGATGTAATACTACGTGCATATGGGTATTGTGCACAAAATAGGAGGAAGAGATATGCAAAGAAAATTATTAAAAGGTTTAGTTACAATAATAATGTTAGCATTAGTAATTACAATGGTATACTCAATCGTATTTAACTCAGTTAATGGATACGATTATATGAAAAATATCAATGAAATGGCTGGTGCATCTGGTGATGATGCCGTAACTAGTCCATTTCAAAAAATAGGTGGAGCAATTATTACTGTAGCTAGAGTAGCATGTACCGGTATAGCTGTTATTATGCTAATTGTTTTAGCTATTAAATACATGTCTTCAGCACCTAGCGATAGAGCAAGTATTAAAAAATCAGCAGTACAATACGTTGTTGGTGCAATGATTATGTTCGCTGCTGCAGGTATTTTGACAATTATTCAAAAATTTGCTACTACTATCAAATAGAGGCCAAAGTTTAGGAGGATTTTATAATGCAAAAGAGAGTTGTAAAAGTTATTAGTTTATTAATTATTTCGCTTTTAGTACTAAGCATGGTTTCAGTAGTTTTTGGTGCAGGTGATTATAAAGAAACTATGAGAGATTTAATTGACACAATGGATACTGCGCCAGGCGAAACAAATGCAACAAAGACAGCGACAAGTATAGTAACTAATTTAATTATTATATTCAGAATTGTTGGTGTTACAGCTGCGATTCTTATGTTATTAGTGGTTGCAATGAAATATATGACTTCAGCACCTAGCGAGAAAGCTGAGATTAAGAAAAGTGCAGTTGTATATATTGTCGGCGCAGTAATACTATTTGCTGTAACAGGTATTTTAGGAATTATTTCTAACTTATCATCAACAATTAATGTAACTAACTAATCTTAGGAGAAAAAGTATGAAGAAGAAAAAAATTATAATTTCATTGTTTACAATGGTATTAATGCTTATAATGGTTTTATCAACGATGACACCAATATATGCAGCTGTAGTAGGAAATAGTTTGAAGGATCCTGACGCATTTGATCAAGATGCAACTCCTGAAGAGGTTAAAACATTGATTAAGAAGTCATCTAATAATTATGTAGCTGTTATGAGAATTATTGGTGTAAGTGCATCTTTGACGATTCTTGCTGTTATTGCTGCAAGATTTATGCTTGCTGCACCAGGTGAAAAAGCTGAAATTAAAAAACAATCAGTTGCTTTTGTAATTGGTGCTGTCTTGTTATTTGCTGCAACAAACTTTATAAGTATTGTTGTTAGTTTAGCTAATACAATCGGTCCAAGTAAGCCATAAGGAGATTAGAATTATGAAAATGAATAAAAAATTGTTGATTCGAATAATGGTATTATTGATATGCCTTTTATGTGTATTATCAACACTAGTATTTGGTGCTGATGGATTTGTCAAAAGTAATTTTACTGGTACAATAGATCCAGGTGCTACAAAAGCTGGAGATGCCATAGTAAAGATTATAAGCTCTATATTGGGAGTAACTAGAACTATTGGTGCTACAGTAGCTCTTGTAATCTTTATGTGGATAGCTATTAAGTATATATTAGCTTCAGCTGGCGAAAAAGCAGATCTAAAAAAATACTTAACAACATATGTAATTGGTGGTTTGATATTATTTGGCGCTTCTGGTATCATGACAATAATAAAAACTGTGTTAGATAGTTCATTTTAGTAGAAGGAGGAGCAGTATGAATAAGAAAATTATTATCAAGATAATGATTACGCTATATGTAATTGTTGTTTGTACGTGTACAATGTGTTATGCAGCAGATGGTGGAATAAGTAAATTGGTTGGTAGTATGAAGAAAACTTCTACCCCTGAAGGTATGAATGGTGACTTTGGGACTGTAAAAATTATTAATACAGCAATTGGTTTATTGCAAATTGCAGGTTCTGGTATAGCTTTACTAGTAATCACAATTATGGGTATTAAATATATACTTGCTGCTCCAGGAGAGAAAGCGGATATAAAGAAAATGGCAACACCTATTGTAATTGGTTGCGTTTTAGTATTTGGTGCTGTTAACTTAGCAGCAATTATTGAATCATTCACAGGAAACGTATTAGCGAATTAAAGTAAATTATTAAATAAATAAAAAAGAAGGCATACTTTTATTAGTGTGCTTTTTTTTATTTAAAAAATGCTTATATTACATTTATGTTAAAAAACTAAATTTATGGTTAAAATTATTGAAAATAAAAATAATTATCCATATAATATTTATAATAGTGTAAATAGGCGCATTAGATTTTTTTGGAGGTAGAAAACTATGAAAATTAGTAAAAAGTATGTAAAAATTATTTGTATGCTTGTAATGATGATTTGCGTAATGTCATCAGTTTATCCTGTTAAAGTCGCTGCTACATCAGGAGGATCTCTTTTGAAAGATATGGAGAAGCAAACCAAAGATTTTGTTGATAAAGGAGAAAAACAAGTAAACGGAAATATTAATTATGACAATGTTGTAAAAGATTTCGTAGGCTTAGGACAAATATTAACATTCCTTGGTGGTGGTATAGTTGTTGCTGTAGTTATCTATATGGGTATTAAATACTTAACAGCTGGACCAGAAGCACAAGCAAAACTAAAGACACAGTTAATTGGTGTTGTTGTTTCTGCAATGGTAATATTTGGTGCTTACTTCATTTGGAGTACAGTAGTAAATGTTGCTTCAACATTTTAATTAGGAGGTAAAGATGGGAACTTATTATATACCTCGTAATTATAGAGGTGAGTCAAGAATTTTATATATATTTACAGTTAAATCATTGATTACAACAGCTGTAGGTGCAATGTTAGGATTTATATTTTTTGCTATTTTCAAATCAATAAATATGACGCCAATAGGAATTGGCGTCATGGCGGTATTTGCCTTTATGGGATTTGCAGTAGGTGCTTTAAAGATACCAACAATTGTTGCATTTCCTATAACTAAAAAAATTGGTGGAGAACCAATAGGCGAAATAATACTTAGATTTTTTAAATGGAGACAAAGTAGAAAAATGTATACATACTCAAAAGAAGAAAAGGTAAATAAGGAGGAAAGTACAAATGAATAATGATATGATACCATTATTGCAAGCTAGTATATACATTATAATCGCTATAATGGTTGGCTTGATAGGATTATACTTTTATTTAATGAGACCAAAGAAGAAAAAACCAGTAAAAGAAGCTGATATAGTTGAAGAAACACAAGAAAACACAAAAACAACAGCTGAACAAGAATTTGGTAAATTCACTGGTAAATTAACGAGAGAATCAATTTTTGAATTCATGGAATTTGATGAGATAGTTGATAACATGATTGTAAGAAAAAATGGTACACAATATGTAATGATTTTACAATGTAATGGTGTTAACTACGACCTAATGAGTGAACAGGAGAAAATATCTGTAGAAGAAGGTTTCGTTCAATTCTTAAATACCTTAAGATTTCCAATCCAATTATATGTTCAAAGTAGAACTTTAAATTTAAGAGATATCATAGATGAGTATAAATCAAGGGTTGATAATTTAACAAACGAGATTGAAAAAATCGACGCTAAGATTTCTCAAGCAAAATCTCAAGGAAATAAAGCATTAAGAGAAAAGTTAGAGTTTGAGAAGAGAAGAAAAGTCAACATTCTTGAATATGGTATCTCTATTACTGATTATGTTGAGAAATTAAGTTCAAATAAAAACGTATTACAACAAAAAACATATGTTGTTGTAACTTATTATTCTGCTGAAATCGGTGGTGGTCTTGATAAATATTCTAAAGAAGAGATTTATAACATGTGCTTCTCAGAACTATATACAAGATGCCAAAACATAGCAAGTGCTCTTGCAACATCACAGATTACATCAGAAATATTAGATTCTGAACAATTAGCTGAATTATTATATGTAGCATACAATAGAGATGAGGCTGAATTCTTACAATTAAGCAAAGCATTAGAATCACAATACGATGCATTATATAGTACAGGTAAAGACGTACTTCAAAAGAAACAAGAAAAGATTGATCAAGAAATTAACATTGCTGCAATTGATATGGCAACAGACAGCATTCTAAAAGCTGATAGACAAAAACAAATAGAAGAATTAGAAGTAGCAATTAGTAAAGAAGAAAAGATCAAACAAAAAGCATCTGAAATACTTGATAGCTATCAAAATCAATTAGATCCTAGAGTATTCCAATTAGATAAAGAAGAAGTAGAGAATTCTACAAAACAAGAAGTACCTCTTGTAGAGCAAGCTAAGCTAAATGCTCCAAAGAAGAAAATTGTTAAGAAGAAAAGCATAGGGAACTAAAGAAGAAGGGAGATAAAAGATGTTTGGTGGTAAAAAAGAAGTTGCTTCTAGTGAAATTGAGCAAGTAAAAAAAGAGGAAGTAAGCGTTTTTAAGAAAAACGAGAAAAATTTAAAGCAATTAATTGCACCAGGTGGAATTGATGCAAGTTATACTAACCATCTAGAGATTTCATCTACAAGAACTAGATATGCAAGAAGTATGATTGTTGCAAATCTACCTAGAATGTGTACATTCCCAGAATTCTTAAGAGGTATGTATACATTTGGAGATATAAACGTATCTGTTTTCATAAACCCTGTTAGTGAAGCTTCATCACAACAAGACTTGAACAGAACAATTAACGAACTAGAATCTGAAAGAATTGTTGCCTTGGATAGAGGTGATATAAATAGAGAGAGAGTTATAGCACAGAAGAGAGAAGAAGCTGAGGAACTTCGTGATGCTATAGCTGCTGGTTTCAACAAATTATTCGATTCTTCAATAGTTGCTACTATATTCGCATATAGTATGGAAGAATTAGATAAATATACAGAGTTATTAGCAAGTGAGATGTCTAAAAACTTAATCGATATAAAACCTGCGTGGGCATTACAAGATCAAGCTTTTAGAAGTAACTTACCATATTGCGATAACAAGTTATCAAAATCACATACTTTTGATAGAAGAGCGATGAGTACAGTATTCCCATTCTTCATTTCAGAAGTTGGACACGAAAATGGTATTCCTTTAGGTTTCAATAAACAAACAGGATTACCTATCCTTTTTGATAATTTTAGCTCTAAACTAACAAATTATAACATGGTTATATTTGGTAAATCTGGTGCTGGTAAATCAGTTACAATCAAAACAATTACAGCTCGTTCTGCAATATTGATGGGAATTGATAGTTTGGCACTTGATGCTGAAGGTGAGTACGGAATAGTTGCTGAAGCCCTTGGTGGTGTAAACGTAACATTAAGCCCTAACTCAAAAACAGTTATTAACTTATTCGATATCGAGCCTGAAACTGTAAAAGACGAAATAACAGGTAAAGAGAGAACAGTTTTAAGTGTTGAGAATAAGGTTGAGGACGTTACAAATGGTCTTCTTACAATGGCTAGAGGTAGTACAAGAAGCCAGGAAGTTAACGAGCTTACAAAACAAATTATTTCTGAGGCTGTTGCAGAAGAGTATGCAGCTTTAGGTATCACAAATAATATTGAAAGTTTATATACAAGAGATGAGAATGGAGGACCAGTTGATATTTCACAAAACTACTTAGGTAGAACAAAGAAAGAAATGCCAACAATTGGATCTTGGTTCAAGAGAATTCAGAGAAAAGCTGAAGAAAATGAAAACCCTGACTATCGTTTCCACTACAGTTACTTAGTAAAGGTTATGAAACAATACGTTAGAGAGTATCAAGGACAAATGGCTTACTTTGATGGACAATCAACATTCGAGCTTTTAGATGGTGTACCATTTATCAACATAGATATTTCACAACTTGAGGAAAGATTTGCTAGACCTTTGGCTCAACAAATTATGCTTTCTTGGGTTTGGGAGAAATATGTTAAGAAAAACAGTGAAGATAAGACAAAAGCTGCTAAGAAGAGAGTTCTTGTCGACGAGGCATGGATGTTACTTCCATATCCAGAGGCTGTTGATTTCTTAAATACAATGGCTAGACGTGCTAGAAAGAGAAACGTATCACTTGCCGTTATTTCACAGAAATTCCAAGATTTCTATGAAAAACAAGAGGTACAAGCCGTTCTAACATCTTCTGAAACAAAATTATTCTTAGCACAAGATAAATCAGAGATTCAATACTTAAAAGAAGTATTCAAGTTAAGTGAAGGTGAATCTGGATTCTTAATCACATGTAATAGAGGTGAAGGATTACTTAAAGTTGGTGGAGATTCAGCAATTTTAGCAATTCAACCTACAAAGAAAGAGTTCGAATTCGTTGAGACAAACTTAACAAAACAAGCAGCATTAGAGAAAGCAAGAAGAGAGGCTCAAGCTCAAGCAGAAGCTCAAAAGAATAAATAATATTTGAGGAAATCGGATGAAAAAATTATTAAGTTGTTTTTTAGTATGTTTGATACTATTTAATTTCATATTCTGCAATTATGGTTTTGCTAGACCAAATCCAGATGGCCTTGAGAGTTCAACAAGTCCATACAGAAATAGAGGTGAGGAGAGTCAAAACTCAGTTCACGACTTAGTTTATTCTGGTACTGCTCCACTTGTACAAGATTCAGCAACTACACAAACAATGAACTTTGCGAATTTTGGAGCATCTATAGTTGGATTTATAACAGGTATCATCGCAAGACTATTAAATGTATTTATAGCATTGCAGATAGACTTAATTATAGGAGATTTAACATATTCAAGTGAAACGGGAAGTTCAGGAACCTTTTTCTGGTTTACTATAGATAGATGCGTATTTAATAGGATTCCACTATTTAATATAAACTTCTTTAATACAGAAGATACATATACTGTAGGAGATATTACAGTAAATGCTAACAAATCAAATTTAGAGATTAAAAAAGGTATTTCTGGAGTATATTACTTATGTAGAATTATTTCACTTGCTTTAGGTTTATTAGTTCTTATTTATATAGGAATTAGAATGGCAATTTCTACAGTTGCTTCTGATCAAGCTAAATATAAGAAAATGCTTATAAGCTGGATTGAAAGTATACTGATTATATTTTTGATGCCTTATATTATGAGTTTCATCATAAGAATAGGCGAACTTATAACTAATACATTCTATAGTATAAGAGTATCTTTTATGGAAAAGAGTCCACAAGACAATCCATTTGAATATACAGTTAGAAATATGGTTTTAAACCCATTGTTTCAAACATCTGGACTAATGCTTACATTTTATTCAATTCTTTATTGGGTATTATTGTTTACAGAAGTAAAATTCTTCTGGGCATATACAAAGAGGCTATTAATGGTTGGTTTCTTAATAATGATTTCTCCATTAATAACAATAACATATTCAATTGATAAAGCTGGAGATGGTAAAGCACAAGCTTTCTCAACATGGATGAAGGAATTTATTTTAAACGTTCTTATCCAGCCACTGCATGCACTAATTTATTTAGTATTTATACTTACAGCAAATAATATTTGCGAAAGAGCACCGCTTGTTGCTATTGCGTTATTATTTGCTATGAGTAATGCTGAAAGAATGGTTAAGACAATATTTGATGTTAAAGATGGTGCATCAATTAAAGGTATGGATAAGATGTTTAAGAAAGGAAAATAATAGATGACTACAGATAGAAGACAGATGATAATAATAATTGCAGGTATAGTACTTATACTTATACTTGCTATATTAACTACATTATTAGGTAATGCTCAACAAGGTAGTACTAGTGTAGAAGAAAACACTGTACAAGAAGCATATATTGATGAAAATGTAGTACTTCCACCTGAAGTATCAGTATCTGAAGTAACAAAGATATTTTTAGATAGGGGAGTTTCTGTCGTAAGTAGTACAGATTATACATTTAACGTAATTTTCCCACGTGATTTATTTGATGAAGAAGGAAATAGTGAGGAGGAGTTTTTCTACGAATTGGTAGATGCTCTATCTCAAGAAATAACTCATGATTTTGAGTTAATAGATAGTCAAAAAGGTGTAAGAATAAAAGTAACAATAGACCAAGAAACAGGAGCATATACAGTAGTATTTAATGACAATGAAAAATTCTATGACGTTGTTAATGGAAGTTCTTATATAGCTATAGATAAAGCAGAAATGGTTGAACCTCAAAGTATGTATGAGCAATCAGCCTTAGTTGCTGTGCTTGATATGAATGATTACTACTTTAAATATGTAGAGGAATATTTGGAGGGAGAATCAAAACAATTAGATGATGGATATCTTTATTATCCAGATGAAGGATTAAAATTTTTAATCCAACCAAATAAAGCGGTAATGAACGTTGTATTTGATGATACATATGAAGGTTTAATCATTGATGATGTGGATATACATACATCATTACTTGCTATTTCAGAAAAATATAAAGACTTCTTTGCTGGAGGAGTAAATTCAGGATTTCTAGCATATAGAAATGCTAGAATGTATCTATTCTTCTATCCAGGAGAAGTATCATATTATTCATATTCAACAGATTCAAGTAAAAAAATAGACCAATTAATAGAACAATATGTTTCTTCAAAAGAATTAGGTCAATTTGTTAGTGGAATGAAGAGAATAATGTGTTACACAGAGTTTGAATATAATGAAGAAGAAGGAAGATTCAAAGCTTCTTATCCAACAAGAGGAATTAATATTGATATAAGAAATAATGATTCATTAGGAATATCAATCTACAATAACTATTTAGCAGGAGATAAAGTAAAACAACTTGTTAAAGACGGAAAAATTACATTTGTAGATCAAGATTCTGTATATTTATATGAAAAAGATAGAATAAATAAGTAAAGTACTAAAGATCAAAGGGGAAATACATGGATAAAATGAATTTTAATGACCATAAGAAAGAAAACTATATGAAAACCATTATAGTTTTGTTTGTTATGGTCATTTTGTTAATGCTATTAGCGCATTTGCTTTCAATGTTACATAGTGCACAAACAATAGATATAGATATGCCTGTAGAGGAAATGACCGAATTAAGACAGGTAATAGAATATCATGGTTCAAGATACATCAAAGAAGAATATAGCCCTGAAGTTGGCTTCTCAGTTGATGTATACCTTGTATTTAAAGTAAAACCATATGAAGATGATGACACAAGCAACGAAGAATACTATACATCTTTAATTAATGATTGTGCAAGAGTATTAAGCTATAGAAGTTTTATTATGTATGATGAAGAAAACCAATTAACAGTTAAAGTAAAATGTCAAAATAACGCTGTTAAAACAATCACAATTAATGATATTGATGACTATTTTATATATATGGATTCAGAAATTAGTATGCGTAAGTGGGAAGAAATCCCTACAAAAAGATTATTTACAAGCAGTCCACTATTACAGTCAGTAATAGATAACGATTGGACAGCTGCAAATATTAATTTTGGATCTAGAGAGAGTATTTTTGAAAATTATTATATATACCATGAAGAAGGTTATAAAGTAAGATCAATTAGTGGAAAAGTTTATAATATAGTATTTAATTCAAAATACACAGAGCCAATAGTTGGATCAGTAACAGTAGGTATGTCTACATCTGAAATAATGAAAGCATTAGCAGAAGTACCTACATACGAAGATGAAGAAATGAAAATTATTGGATATAAAACAGAAGATTATTATATATTCTTCACAAAAGATGAAATTTCAGTTTATAGAATGTATAAACATGATGAAGATGAATTCTTTGAATTGGCAAGCCAATATATATACGGACAAGTGGATTTCAAGGATTTTATGAATAAATTAACAACATTATGGCCTGATTACAGTACATATGATTATACAAGCAATTCTGTAAGCCTAAAATATCCGCTAAAAGGTATTGAAATAAGCCTAAATGTAGGTGACAAAGATGGAATTTTGGTGTATAATAATATTAGGAGTAGTATGTCCAAAATTGAGCAGTATTTCAACGATACAAGCTTTGTGGCAAGACTACAAATAGACTCTGTTTTTAAAGCAGAGAAAGAAAGAATAGCAAATGATATAAAACTATCCCAAGATTGTAGTGCCTACTATGATTCTTTAACACCTGAGGCTAAAGAACTTTTAGGACGAAGTTTGACCTACAATTATTTGCCATGTTTTGATAACAATAGACAAATATATGAGGTTAAGTTTGTAAGTGTATCAAATGATGCTGTTAATAGAGAATTAACAGATGGTATGTATACATTTAAATGGATTAGTAATGATGAATTTGCATATTCAAAAACTGGAAAAGGCATATATCTATTTAATTTAACAACAGGACACGTAAGTAGACTAATAGAGGGTACTGATGATTATCAGATAAATGGATATAGCAACGGAATATTGACATACGACAATGGAAAAGAATTGCCGGTTCAATATTAGAAAGGAAAAGATATGGCACAATTGAAGAAGTTATTCGAAAGAATTGTACTAGTAATTGTTACAATAAGTATTTTAATAACATTTTGTGCTACACCATCTTCTTATGCAAAACTTGAATTGGGAGAGGGTGAGTTCTATTACTCTGGTACAACAAAAGGTAGCTATGTACCATCAACAAATATTTTCTCATGGCTTGTTGATAACTTAGCAAATATCGCAGATTGGTTGCTAGGTATTATTACAATGGGTTTTAGAATGGTATTTGTTGGTTGGACAGCCTTAATAGAGAAAATGTTAACGTGGGCACTAGAAACCACGTCGGGGGTTAATGCTGATGGACATGCTGTAGTTACTACTACTGAAAATGAGAATGGCAAATTAGAGATCAGTTCAACAGACTTAACTTCTGTTCATGACGCAACAAATAACGTTACAGTACAAGCTATAGTTTTTAACCATGTTCCAGCTCTAGATGTAGATTTTTTTAATTTCAAAATTGATAAAAAATACTCAGCAACTGGAGCTAGATTATACTGCGATAAATGTCACCAATTCTGTGACATTTGTTGTGGTTCTAACACAGATTCATGCGGATGCGGATGTAATAAATGTGACCAATGTAAAAAATATATGGAAAATTTGTCAGATACTGGAAAGCCAATTGTTGAAGTATTACACGATGCAGTTAGACAATGGTTTTACGTTATAGAAGTTCTTTCATTAGCAGCATTATTGCTAGTGTTAATATTCATTGGTATTAAAGGTACAATAACATCAATAGCTTCTGAAAAAGCTGTATATAAGAGAATGTTTGTAGACTGGGTTGTAGGTATTATAATTGTTTTCTCAATTCCAGCTATCATGTGGTTAATTTTACATTTTAACGCTGAAATGGTTAAAATAGTACAAAAAGGCATGGAAACTATCACAGAAGTAAACATGAAACAGTTAAATGAAAACACAGATAGTTCAGGAACAGGAAAAGCACTTACATATTCAAGTCAACAACTAGAAATAGATGTATATGAAGCAGTTAGAACAAGAGCTTACGACGCTAAATTGTCAGTAGGCTTAAGTGGCATGATTATGTACATGACACTTGTATATTTTGCTATAAGATACACATTGATATATTTAAAGAGATTTTTCACCGTAATGGTGCTTACAATAATGGGACCAGCTGTTGGAGCAGGTTATGCTATGCAAAAAGCATTACATGGTAAAGCTCCATCATTTAAGAACTGGTTATCAGAATACTTTATGAACGTATTTATTCAAACAATACATGCTATTATCTATGGAGTATTTATTGCTTCAGCATTAGTATTCTCACTTCAATCAATAGGTGGTATGGCATTAGCATTAATCCTAATGAATTACAGTTTAAAAGCAGAAAAAACATTTAGAAAGATATTTAAATTCGGTTCAAGTAATTCATTGGCAGATTCTACAGCAGGTGCTGGTGATCCAGAGAAGATTAAGGGTGACTTCCAAAACCTAAGAAATACAGCTGGCGTTGTAATGGGTGGTGGTGTTGTTGGTAAAGCGTTATACAATACACCTTATGCTAAGGCTCTAAAGGGAGTGGCTAAAGGAGCTGGTTCAGTTGCAGCACTTGGTGTAACAGCTGGATACAATAGATTCTTTAAAAATACTGATGTTGATAATGAATCAACAGAAGTAGATGAAAGCAATGATGTAACATACAATGAAACTGATGATTTACATACACTATCTGCACAAGCAGATGCAAAAGCTGAAGAAGCAGGATTCAATGCTAATACAACAGCTGCGGATGTAGCTCCAGATAGCACAAAATTATTAAACGCTAAAGGTATGGATGCTGTAGCAAAAGAATTTATGGATAGTTTAGTAGCATTTAATGAGAATCCTACTCAAGATAATGCAATAAAATATCAAAAAGCAAGAAATAATTATGATAAAGTAAGAGCTCTTCAAGCTCCTGCATTTAAAAAACAAATTGGATCAACTATGGATAGATTGTTCAACGTTACTAACGTTATTCAATACAATAGTGGCTATGGAACAACAAGAGGAGTAAGAGGAAGAGGACTTAATGTTCCGAAAAAAGAAGGAAATCAAAATTATAAACAACCTGGAAAACTTAGTGGAATGAAACATATGGGAAATATGATATTTGGAAAGACGGATTTCAATCCAAAGACAGGTAAGTTTGAGCAAGTTCAAGAGGGCTTATATGCTAACATGTTCCCACAAAGATGGTTAGGAATAGATAAAGATGACTGGAAACAAATGAAGCAAGAACTTATATTCCCAGCATTAAAAGGTTTTGGTGGTATGGCTTCAGTTTTTGCTGGATTTGGATTAATAGTAGCCCATCCAACTATAGGTATGGGTATGATAGCAGGTGGTGGAATGGCAGCACATAGAATGCTACATAGACCAGCAAAATCTAAAAAATATACAGGAAGATTTACTAATGCTAGATTTTCAGCACCAACTGCAAACAGAATAGCATATGAAGCATTAAAGAGAGAAAAGAGAGAGATGGATGCACTTGTAGTTAAAAATGTTTCAGAAAAGCATCCAGAATTAGTAAATAAGATTAATGCAAATGAATTAAAAGTAAGCAGTTTAAATCTAGAGCTAAAAGGCATGAAACTAAACCCAGATTTAAGAGGCATCAATGGCATGGACGAATACATGGGCACTAAATTATCATTGAGACAAAGATTGGGTAAAAGAGGCCAAATTGCAACAACAAGAATTGCCAATATGGGTAATAGAATTAAATTCTCAGGCTATGTTGCAGGCAATACAGCTGTTAAAGGTTGGAGAAGATTTAAAACAGATCTTGGCGTTAAATCAGATTATAAATCAGATAAAACAATTGCTAAACATGCGATTAAAGAAGCTAAATTTAAAGCTAAAACTGGTGGACTTAAAAATACTGGTCTTGGATATGGACTAGAAAAGATAACAATAGAAGCAAAGAAGAAAGAAAAAGAATCAAGAGAAAAGTTTTATCAAGATGCATTAAACTATCAAGCAGCTGTTGTTATGGGTAATATAGCTGAACAAAGTACAAAGGCTATTGGAGCAATGCAAGAACGAGAGCTTGAACAATTTGCAGATATCAATGAAGCTGTTGATAAGTTTAATGAACAGTTACTTGGTAAATTAAACTTAAAATTAGATAAAAATACAGGAAGTTTCTCATTTGCTACTCCAACAGGTGAAGCTATCACTATGGAGGCATTGTTTGGCGGAGAAAAAGCTGCTAAAGATGCTGGCATGACTCAAGATAAGATGAACGGACTAAATCAAGAGTTGCAAAAAGCTCTTGTAATGTTAAAAATTAATGGACAACTTGGAGAATTCTTTGATAATGACGGCAGAATAAAGAAAGATAAACAAAAAGCTCTATTTGCACTAATAGAGAATACTATAGGATTACAATCTGAAGATACAAAAATATTACTTGCTGACATGGATAAAAATACTAGAAACAAACTTTTTGGTATCATTGGAGAACACGCAACAAATGCACAAAATGCATTTAGAAATGATGGAGTTGGAACAGCATCTCAAGAAGTATTAAATGATGCAATAAAAGCAGTGTTCGGTGCTGATTCATCAGACACTGAAAATGATAAACATAAAAAGGATATGGAAAATCTAATTAGTGCGGCTAAACTTCATTTAGGGCTTAGAAGTGATGAACCAATTACTGCAGAAGATATTGTAAAATTTAGCAGTACATTAAAGAAGAAAGATGAATCTAAGAATGTCTTTATAGTTAAAATAAAAGATAAAGACGGCAAAGATAAAGAAGTAGAAGTAACAATTCCAGACTTTATGAGAAGCAAAGAAACACTAAAAGATGAAGAAACATTAAAGCAATTATCTTTTCTTATTGTTGCAGTTAACAATATTAAAAAACACGAAAAGAATGCAGGAGTTGTTAAACCAACAGATAATACTGCAGCATTTGACGCAGGTGCTTCATCTGGAATGGAAGAGCAAAGGCTTGATTCTAGCCTATTATTTACAGAGCATGCTGTTACAGAAAGAGATGTAGGTACTAGAACAAGAAGAAGAGCTCAAAAACTAAAAGATATTATGGAAAATGGTATTCTTGTAGAAGGTGTCGCAAAAGATGGAAAAGTTGGCGTAGGAAATATGTACCTTGTAACTGACTTAGGTGAAATTGCAGAAGAGATGAAGAAAAGTAAAGGTAAAGTTAGAATTGCAAGAGCAACATCTGCAAAAGACTCTGAAGGTAAAACTTTAAAATCTAAAGTTTTAGAACTCGATAATGCAGAATTCGTAGATTTTTCATCAGAATTCAAAAAACTTGGAAGCACCAGTGACTCTGATGGTGGTAATGGCGGAACTAGTGATGATTCAAATGCTATTCTTCAAGTGTTATTAGCACAAAGAGAATTAGATGCAATTAATGAAGTAGCAAAGACCGAATTAAAAGTAAAAGGCAATTCTGCACATAACTCAGCTAAGAAACAAGCAAGTCTAGATAGAACTGCACAGTATAGAGAACAACTTCAGTTGAACCAAGATGTTGAATTAGCAAGTAGAATTAGAAAAATTCAAGGAAGAGATTCAGATGCTGCATCAACTAGATTAGCAGATAATCCAGAGACTGCCGATGCTGTAACACTTGTAGTAGAGGATGAAAGAAAACAAAGTCCAACATTAGGAGAAGCTTTGAAGATACTAGAAGAAAGAGGAGCAAGAAGTATAGAAGACGCTGCAAAACACGAAGCTGCTTCTAAAGTTGCAGAACGTAGTATGGCATTCCATGGACCATTGGTTGATAGTGGATCTACTTTAGAAGATACTTTTGACTCTATATATAGAGATATGGGAATAGCTGAGAAAAGGACAAAAGAAGAACAGGCTCCATATATTCCTAAACCATCTAAAGAGAAGTTAGAAGCATATGAAAGATCAATGAAGCAATCATTTAGTAATTATATTTCAGAAAAAACAGTATCTAAGAAAATAAAAGCTCTAGAACAAGAAGTAAAAGATGCTCCTGGTAAAAAGGAAGAGTTAGATAAGGCAAACGAAAAGACATTAGCTAAAAAGAAGAAAGCTGATGAAAGAACAGTTGAAGAAATAGATAGATTAAGAGAACAATATGGATTACCTAAAGATTCATTCACTGAAGATACAAGTGGAACTGATAAACCAAGTAGTGATACTAATGGTAATAGTTCAGCTGATAATGTCAGTGCACCACCAAGTGGAGAAGACACTGGTAGTGCACCAAAAGAACCTGAAAAAGCTTCAGTAGGATGGAGAGATGTTCTAATGGCGTCTCGTGAGGCTGAGAAAAAAGCAATAGATAGAAGAGTTGAAGCAATAGGAACAAGAAAAGATTCTACTGGCGAGATTGGAGAGTTACAAGCTCGTACAGTTAAGAGAGAAAGCAAAATGACTAGAAGAGGCACAGAAATCGAGACTGTAACGGGACCATCAAAAGAAAAGGTGAAAGAAAAGAAAGGTTCTTTAAGAGAATTTATGGATGGAGCCGCTGCTGAAGCAAAACAAAGAACATCAGATCTTAAGGAAGCGCTTGATGCAAGAAGTGTAGAAAGTGCTAAAGAATTTAAAGAAGCAAAAAGAACAGTTAGACAAAGAACAACTAGTCAAAACTCTGAAGATGTAATCAGCCAAATTAATAAAAAATCACCATCAGGTGGAGATCAAGGTCAAACTAAAAAGAAAAAATAAAAATAAATGCTTGGAAGGAGTAACAAATGAAAAAAAGTATAACGTTTAAGTTAATAGTATCATTGATAATAGTTGTAATTTCTCTTAATTACATATTTGCTACTCCTGCGCAAGCAGATATAGGTAGTATAGGCGATGTAATAATGAAGGCATTAGAAGATGTCATAAAATAAGTTATAGGACTATTTGCCAGAGTTGTTTCATACATACCATTTGGTTTAGCTGTAGGTATAGATGCAATACTTGCACAAATAGCGTATTCAGATGGGCCGGCAAAAGGTGCTGGTAATGTTGATACAAATCATTTAACGCCTTTTGATATTTTGTTTAATAAAGTTCAACTTTTAGATACAAACTTTTTTGATATAAGCACATCATCATTTGATCAAGCATCTCTAGCATATCAATTTAGAACAGGTATTGCTGGTTGGTACTATTTCATGAGAATGATTGCAGTATCAATGTTATTGATTGTTGTTATATACGTAGGTATAAGAATGTTATTATCTACAATAGCAACAGAACGTGCTATGTACAAAAAAATGTTAATGGACTGGGTAGCTAGTGTATTATTAGTATTCTTATTAAACTACATTATGATATTTACAGTAACCGTTTCAAATGCTATAGTTGATGGAATTTCAATAACATCAAATTCAAAAGCTATTACTCAAACATTTGAATCATTCTCACAAACAGCATTAGGAAAGGATGCTGATATGCCTGAAGAAGGCGAAGAAGTGGATATAAGTGGTGTTGATGCTTTAACAGCAAGAATACTATTTATTATGCTAGTATTCCAAACATTAGGATTATTGGTAGTATACTTTAACCGTATGCTTAAGTTAGCATTTTTGACGATAGTTGCTCCATTAATTACTATTACATATTCAATAGATAAAATTGGTGATGGTAAAGCGCAAGCCCTGGAGGCATGGCTTAAAGAATATGTGTATACAACACTTATTCAACCATTCCACTGTATAATATATATGGTGTTTGTAACTACAGCTTTTAATTTAATAAAAATTGAAAGTCCTCAGGTATCAAACCAACAGTTAGCTATAACAGTAATAGCTATGGTTTGTCTTCATTTCGTTACAAACGCAGAAAAAATTGTTAGAAAAATATTCAATTTCCAAAATGAAGACTCAGATACTTCTTTAGCATCTGCTGTTATGATGGGTGGTGCTTTAGCTGCAACAACTAAGAACTTTGGTGCTAACTTAAGAAATGGTATCAATGGATTTAAAGATATGAGACTATCAGCACAACAAGCTAAAGCTTCAGCAAGAATAGGTTTAGCAACAGCCAATACTTATTTGTTTAATAAAACAATAGGAAGATTAACTAAGAAAGGTAAAGAAAATGATTATAGTTCATATTCTTTAGCTGAAACTCAATCTTTAGCTAGAGAACGTTTGAATGAAAGAGATGCAAAAAGATATATGAGAAAATCTGGAGGAGGTACAATAAATACCAACTCAGCAGAATTCCAAAACGAGGTTGCAAATATAGAAAAAGCATTGCCAGGAATTCGTAAAGAGGAAGCTCAAAGTATGGCAAGAAGGAACCTAGCCCAAAGAAGATATAATAATACTGGCTCAAGAAGAGTTATAAGTAAGGTTAGAGGTGCAGCTAAAGCAACTAAAGCGATGTTAGATGATAGTATGATTGCAGGTGCAGCTAAGGGCTTGGGTAAAGGTGTATTAGTATCAAGTGCAGGACTATTTTCATTAGGTGCAACATATGGTACTGGTCAAAGCTTAGGAAATGCAGTTGGTGTTGCTATAGCGGCTTCTGCAACTACCGCAGGATTTATGAAAAATAGTGCAAAAAATGCTTCTCAAAGGGTTGCAAAAAATGTAGCATTAACAGGAGCAAAAAACCAAGAACAAGCGGCAGCAGCAATTAACAAAGCAATGACTAGAAATATGGACGATGATGAATCAAAAGAAGAGCTAGAAAAAATAATGAAAGATGTTGAAACTGCATTAGAAAAATGTGGGTTAAACGATGGGGATGATGCTAAGAAAGTTGCAAGTAATATTAGAAATGTTATAAAAAGAGGACTTCAATCTGCTGAAACTCCAGAAGATATGCAAAGAATCATGGATTATGCTGTTTCATCTACATTACAAAGTCGTGATGCAGATACAATTAGTAGTGAAGGATTACAAAGCCAAGCAGATTTAAGATCATCTATTGGAAATTTAACAGATTATTTGAATGATAGACAAATATTTGAAGCAATAAATTCATCAGAGAAAGTTGGTATTTCTGGTGATGTTATGGCTAGTATGATAACAGGAGAATTTAAATCTACTGGAGGAATGCCAGCAGGTGATGATGTATATGTACCAAAAGGATTTGTACCACCTAAGGCTGATCCAGTAAAAGATTATGAAAGAGGAGTTGAAGCTGATACAAGTTCAGTTGCAGACTTAAAACAAAGAATAGAAGATGTTAAAGAAAGAGAAAATGATGCAATAGAAAGTGCAATGATTGAAATGGAATTTCAAGCAGATGAAAATCCAAACTTTTATGGAAATGCCGAAACTATGGAAGAGAAAGCTAAGACAATGGCAGAAAAGGTACAAGAGGAGGCAAAGAAGCAACTAAGAGAATCTGGATTAGTTGAAGAACAATCAAAACTTGAGGATCAACTAAGAAAACAATATGAGAAAATGGTTGATGATGCGGAAGCTTATTTCGGTGAAATGGAAGCATACGCACAGAAGATAAAAGAAGTTGATGAAGATTATGAAAAGAGAATAACCGAGTTAAGAACAGAACTAGAAAATATGCGTCAAAATCCAGATGCTTCAAAAACAATGATCCAAGATGTTGAACTAGTAGTTCAAAAATTGGAAGGCGAAAGAAGAGAAAATGGAGAAAGAGCAAAGCAAGTAAAAGAATCTTTTGCACAATATGCTTCTGGAGATCAGTTTGCGGGAGTAAGAGAAGCATATGCAAATGATGGAAGAGGTAATACACCATCATTCTCAGATAAACAAACTACTATAGATAATATGCAATCAGACATGGATAGAATAGTAAAAAGAAGTAAAGTATAAAAGTAATACAAAAGTGGGGTAATGAAATGGGAAAAGTTAAGAAACTGTTTAATCGTATATTAATCATTTTATTAGTAATAATAACTGTTACTAGTTTGTTTGCTAAGCCTATTTCATATGCAGAAAATAAATCAAATGATACATTAGGAGGAGATGCAGTTCAAGGAATACTAGGAGGATTAATTGGTATTTTAACAATACCAGAAAGACTAATAGCAGTTTTGCTAGGACATATGCTGAACGTTTTTACAGCAAGAGTCGCTTATGTTGATGGCGCGACGGATTCAAGTGCAAATGCTGATATTATTACTCCATTTGATATATTGTTTAATAAAGTAATGTTGACTGATGTTGACTTTACTAATGTTAATGCTTCAAATGCTACATCAATTACATCTAAATTTTACAAAGCGGGTAATGGTGAGATTACAAAAGCATTTAGAGCAAATATAGCTGCATGGTATTACACAATGAGAATGATTGCAGCAGCAATTTTATTAGTAATATTAATTTATGTAGGTATCAGAATGCTATTATCAACAATAGCAAGCGATAGAGCAAAATATAAGAAAATGTTAGTAGACTGGATTACAAGTTTATGCTTGTTATTCTTACTACAGTATATAATTATATTTGTCGTTACTATTAATAATGCTCTAATAAATGGATTATCACAATTAGGAGATGCTTCAAAAGTAGATGGGGCTATACAAGAAATTAAAAAATTCGCATTTAGTTGGAATCATTTAGCAGATCCATATTCTATTGCAGCAGCAATAGCATATTTATTATTAATGTGGCAAACACTTACACTTTTCTTTACTTATTTTAATCGTATGTTAAAGCTAGCATTCTTAGTTATAATTTCTCCTTTAATTACTTTAACATATTCAATTGATAAGATTGGTGATGGTAAAGCACAAGCGTTGGGTACATGGTTAAATGAGTACGTTTTTGGTGTACTTATACAACCATTCCACTGTGCTATTTATATGATGTTTGTTGGTACTGCTGTGGACCAATTCACCAAAAACACTGGTAAAGATAATATGGCTGACATATTAGCAGCAAGTATACTAGTTATAGTTAGTGTACAGTTTATAAAAAAGGCAGAAGGTATAGTTAGAGAAATATTCGCATTTAAAGATGATTCATCAAACACATCACTAGCTAGTGGTGTTGCTGCGGCAGCATTTACAGTACAAATGATTAAGACAACAGGTGGAGCTGCAAAAGCAGTAAAAAATGGTGCACAAAACTTTATACCAGGAGCAAAAAATTTAATCCATCATGGAAAAGTAAGCGCTGCTATGGTCTTTAGAAGACCAGAAACTATTGCAGCAGCTGTAGGAATGGGAGCTGCTTCAGCAGGAACTGGAGGGACAACAGAACAAAGAGCGGGTTCTGGAAGCAATCCTGAGGCAGAAGAGAAGAAAACTGCAGCTGAGAGACATCAAGAAAGAAGACGTTTAGCTGAAATGTATGTTTCTAAAAAAGAAGCTGATAGATTTGAGAAAAAAATCCAAGGAAAATTATCAAGTGAAGCTCATAGTAAAATCGATCAGAAAATTAAGAATAAAAAAGCTGATTTAATAGCACAAAGTGGTGGAAGATTATCAGAGCAAGAAGCATTGCAACAAGCAAGAAGAAGTGTATTAAAAGAAGAAAAGGATAAGAGAAATTTTATAAATAGACATCCAAAAATTGTTGGAGTTAAACAAGGTGTTCATAAATTAACAGGAGCATATAAGAATAGTGCATTAATGCAAATGGCAAGAGATAAAATGAAAAACAGTATTGCAGTTGGATTTGGAGCATTTGCAGCTACTGGAGCGTATACAGCTAAGGGAGACATATTTGGTGCAGTAATAGCTGGTGCAACAGCCGTAAGTTCTGTTAAAGATGTTGCAGCTAGTGGTCAAACAAAACAAGCATCAAAAGCAAGTTCTGCATTTAATGATGCTGGAATGGGTGGCGCAAATTCTGCAGCTAGAATTAAATTTGCAGAAGAAGTTGAAGCGGATGGTGATAAGTATAAATCTGTTGAGGCTGTTGATAAGGAATTAGATAAGATACTAAAAGATTTGGACAAATTCAAAAATTCAGGCTTTACAGAAATGAATACTAAAGTTGATGTAAAAAATCAATTAATGGATAGGATTAACGAAGATTCTTCTTCAGCAGCAGATTCAGTAGATGAGATATTAAATCATTATAAAATTCCAACTGACGGCGATGGTGCAACGCTTAGAGCAGATCTTAAGAAATACTGTGGAAGAAAAGCAATATATGACCAAGTTTCTGCGGTTAGAGCAAATGGTGGTACGATAGATCAATACGTATCAATGTCAATGGGTATGTCTGACAAAGACGAGTTCTATAGAGACGCAATAGAGGCTGCTGGACAGGTTCCACCAAAAACAAAATATGGAAATGTTCAGTCAATAGATGAACTAAAGGAACGCGGAAAGGCACCTAAAGAAGAATTTGAGCAACAAGTGGAAACATTAACTAGAGAAAACGAAGCACAAATCGCTGAAGATGATGCAGCTGTTGAGAATGATAGTATGACTAGAGAAGAGGCAGATGAAAGACGAAAAGATAGAGAAACTGAAATTGAGAGAGTAAAACAACTTGCTAATGAAACTGAACAAGAAGCATTTTTAGAAAAACAAGCAGAAGAATATACAGAAAGAATTTTACGATCAGCAAATGCAGAAGCTGCTATGGAAATTCAAGCAGAGCAAGAAAAATTATATGAATCAATAACGAAAAAGATGAGTGAGCTTGATGCAGAAACTCAAAGTAAAATTCAAAGTAAACTAGAAGAAAAGAGAAAACAAGTCAAATTGGCTGTTGAACAAAGAGTTTCTCAATATGTAAGACAAAAACAATCTGAACTAGATGCCGCTAGTGTAGAAGAACTTGCAAAATATCAAAAAATACTTGAAGAATCACAAAATGCTACAAGAAATAGACAAGCAGAGTTATTAAAGAGAAGAATAGAGAGAGCACAAAATAATAATTAAAATATTATTGCTCAATAAAATAAATTAGAGTTATAATTAAATTATAAGGTCTCAAAGAGGGGGTGGTTTATTGATAAAACAATTAAAAAAGATACTAGTTATAACACTTTTAGTGATAGTGTTGTTCGAAAGTATAGTTTCAACTAATGTTTCATTTGCCATTAGCTCTGAAGAGGCACCAATTAGTGAAGAATTTATTAATTCAATGAACAATTTAGCCGGTGGTATTGTTTCAATATTATTCTGGAGATATAGAGCAACTTTAGTTTTAGTATGTTTTGTTATAGATGCATTGCTAAATATAGTTGCTGGAGCACAAGGAACACTTCCTATCCCAGGATATAATGATGGAGCAATGATAACACCATTTGATATATTCTTCAATAGATATGTAATGCTAGATATTAATGTTTTTGATCTGGACACACCAAAGAGTGACTCAACAATTTATGTGTTTAGACAATCTACTGCAATGTGGTATTACACAATGAGAACACTTGCAACAGCGATTTTACTAGTAGTACTTATTTATATTGGTATAAGAATGTTATTATCTTCAGTTGCTGAAGATAGAGCAAAATATAAGAAAATGTTATTTGATTGGATTTGTAGTTTAATACTATTATTCCTACTTCAATATATGGCTATATTCATTATTTATTTAAATAATGCAGTAGTAAACGCCTTAAGAGAATTTGTTGTTAAACGTGCAGGTTCCGGAGGACTTAGCGGAATTGGTAATGCCATGTATGACATGGGTATAAAGGGATTGTTCGGTGTCGGAATGCAATCAATTACAGCAATGTTTGCATTTGCAGGACTTGTATTAATGACAGCTGCGTTCTTTATAGCATACTTAAATCGTATGTTCAAAGTTGCGTTTTTAATAATGATTTCACCACTTATTACAATTACATATTCAATTGATAAGATAGGTGATGGTAAGGCACAAGCTTTAGGAAACTGGTTGAAACAATATATATCTACTGTTATTATTCAACCATTCCATTGTATTATATATATTTCCTTTGTTCAGACAGCATTTAATTTAGTTGTACAAACAAGCACTAGTGATAGTCCTCTTGGACAGATATTTAAGTCTGATTTTAATAAAATACTAAATTGCTTTTTAGCATTAATATGTTTGTTATTCGTATTCCAAGCAGAGGGAGTAGTAAGAAATATATTTGGAATTAAGGAAGATAAAGATACTTCAGCATTAGCTGGTGTTGTTATAGGTATGGCTGCTCTTAGCAAAGCTAAACAGGCTAGCCAATTTGCTAGAAAAGGTGTTAATACGCTTTCTTCAACTCATAAGAGATTAAACCAAGCATTGACTAAAGACAACAGTAGGTTGAAGGAATACTTAAAACAAAAACCAAATAGTTTGTTAGCAAAAAGAGCGGAAGAATTTACAGGTGGAGCATTAAAGTTAAACAATGCAATTAGTAATGCTTCTGGAAAACTTAATGAATTTTCTGAGAAGATTAGATCATTTAAATCTTTGCCAGGTCTAAAATTATCAGAATATGCAAAGAAACATAGCGGAACCTTTAAAGGTGCGTTAGCTAATAGAGCGATTTCTGGATTCAAACGTGTAAACAATTGGAACAAGTCTCTAAGTGTAGCTGCAACATTGGGAGCTATGACAAGCTTAGCAAATGGTGGTAATATATTTGAAGCTGCTAAGACATATGATGCTATAGATGGAGCTGCAAAAGAATTTAATACAACTTCAAAAGAAAACATAGCAGACGCAAATGCTACATTAAATTCTCAAATGGATGATACAGAATTCGAAAATAAAGTTAGTGAACTTGGAAGAATGGATGATAAGATTAAAGCTTCTAAAGAAGCAATGTCTGGTGATTCATATCAAAAAGTTCTTGCTGTTGCAATGGCAGATAGGGCAAGAACAGAATTAGAGCTTCAACAAGGTATTTTGGACAATCTTGTTGCACAACGAAGCAAAGGTGATAATTCCGAATTATTAGCTCAACAAATAGCGGAAGCTGCAAATGAAAAACAAAGATTACAAGATTTAGTAGATAAAGGCGATCAACAAGGTGAATTCACAGAAGAAGAGCAAGCTCTTTACGACTTAATGAACGAAAGAGAAAAAACGAAAGATGAACTAGATAATTTCTACACATTTGAGGCAGCTTCATTGAGAGCAAAAGCAAGAAATCAAAGTGTAAGTACATCTGCTATTCAAGAAAAGAAGAATAGAATTATTGCTCTTCTTACAAAACTTGAAGTTGATAGAGGAAACGGACCAGTTGACCTTAACGCAGATAATGAATATAATCAAAGTACAATAGGTTCTTTAATGGAACATATTACAGCAGATATGCAAAAGAATGCCCTTACAGCAACTGGATATAATGGTGATGAGAGAATGGGTCAAATTGCGGCTGCAATGCGTACAGATGAAAGCGTAGGAAATAATGCGGAAAAATTTG
>Ga0247608_10002212_pt1 | contig 24919 bp, 28 predicted proteins | sample 176DNAGHGlowgp2_FD_193490 | JGI IMG/M metagenome (GOLD analysis project Ga0247608, IMG submission 193490) | Sheep rumen microbial communities from Palmerston North, Manawatu-Wanganui, New Zealand - 1766 DNA GHGlow gp2 | ecosystem: Host-associated > Mammals > Digestive system > Stomach > Rumen ... | reverse complement strand
GAATCTTTAGTCTTGGAAATTCTGCTTATGATTCTTGAATTTTTATATTTATGTTTATCAACAGATTATATTGATAAAATAAAGGAAGACCTAAAATGCAAATCTAAAAAGGTTGATATAGAAAAACTTGAAGAAGAGTTGGCAGCAAAAAGATTATTATTTGAAGAAACATTATTTTTAACAAGTCATACGAAATTTGATAATGAACTTAGTAATCAAAAAATTAAAAATATGAAAAAATCGATGTAGGTGGTTTATGTATAATTTTGATATGAATTATATGAATAATGTAATAAAAAAAGGTAATAAATTATTATTAAATAAAAATCTATCAAAAATGAATAAAGAACTTATAATTGATGATATTAACATGTTTAAAAGATTTATTAATAATAATTATGAAATAATTGGTGGAAATAGTATTTATACAAAAAAAGATTCTTTTTCAAAATTAAGAGTTGATTTTTTAAAAGAGGCAAAAGAGCATTATGAATTTTTAGGTGAAAGTCTTATTGATTATATTATTAAAATATATAAAAGTAATATGTTTAATTATGAACAAAATAATATTGAGCAAATAGTTCCATTTGAAAAACAGGTGGAGTTAACATTAAAAAATTATAAAATTGTATCACCTAAATTATATGAATACGCTAAAAAGTTTATAATAGATAAGAGTGTATCCCAAATACAAGTAGTAAATGATATAAATGTGTCATCTTTTTGTCATTATTCAGATATAGTAAAGTTACCTTTTGTTATTATTAATCCAAATGAATTAAGTAATATATTTAATCACGAGGTTCAACATGCGCTTGAAGATATGCTTAGGTTAAAAGTGCCAAATGTTTATGCTGAATTAGGTTCAATTACATTAGAATTATTATTTAATGATAGGTTATATGAAGAACAAAATTACTTATTTGAATCTGATTATGGGGATAGGTTAGAAGATATTTCATTTCTTTTAATTCAATTATGTGATTACTTGCAGTTATTAAAAAGATTAAAAAAGTATAACTTTAATTTAAATAATATGGAATTTAAAAAATTATGTTCATATTATATTGGGGCAGATGAAGACAAAATTTATGATTATCTTACAGATGTACTTAATGATTGTTTTTATGATTCTTATATGTGTTACGTTCTATCTTTTTTTAAAGCAATTGAAATACGTAAAATGCATAAAAATCATGATGTATTAGATTTATTAAAAATGTATTATACAAAAAACTTTAAATTCGAAATACCTAAAGATGGGTATAAAATTTATGAAAAATATGTTGATGAAATGAAACAAAAAACTAAGAGAATAATGTAAAATATTATTCTTTTTATTTTTTTGAAATTTATATAAAAGTAATAAACGAGTTATTAATACATTAGTTGCATTAACACTAGTACAATCAAATAAAAAATATTAATTGATTTAATAATGAAATTTTAAATTATGTAGATTAAAGTAGTAGTTATAATTGATATTTAATTTGTATAAAATGTTTTATATTTTTCCATAATAAATATGGAGGGATAAAATGAAAGAAGACATTAATGCACTTGATGAAATACATAAAGGTGCTAGTATGGGTATAAATGCTATTGATTTTGTACTTGATAAAGTAGAAGATGATGAGTTTAAAAGAAAACTGCAGGAGCAATATAATAACTATAATAGAATAGCACATGAAATTGAAGATATATATCCTAAATACAATGATGGTAATCCACACGAGGTAGGTAGTATGACTAAAGCAATGACGTGGTCACATATAGAAATGAAAACATTTAATGATCATAGTAATTCAAAAATTGCAGAGTTATTACTTCAAGGAGTTAATATGGGAATAATTGAAGGAAGAAGAATTTTAAATAAAAAGAATTTAAACGATGAAGTTAGTAAAATAGTATCAGAATATGTTACAATGCAAGAAACTGATGTAGAAGATTTAAAAAATTATTTATAAGAACATTTTATGTTCTTTTTTTATGCTTTTTAAATGTAGTAATATTGTAGAAAAATTGTAGAAAAGTATTGACATATTAAATTTAAGGTGCTAATATATGCTTTAAGGAGGAGATAGAATGGAAAATAAAACTAGTGCTATTAATATACAGGTGGATAGTAATGTAAAAAAAGAAGCTACTTTAGTATTGACTGATTTAGGATTATCAATGAGTTCTGCAATTAATCTTTTTTTAAAACAAGTTGTTAAGAGAAACGGTATTCCATTTGAAATAACTAATGTATCACCAAATAAAAAGATACTTGATGTTGTATGTGGTTTAATTATGAAAGATGGTAAATGTTTAATTGCAAGAAGAAACAAAGAAGATCATTTAAAAGGTAAGTGGGAATTTCCAGGTGGTAGAAGAGTTGGTCTTGAAGATGAGAAAAAAACATTAGATAGAGCATTTACTGAAGTATTAAAAATTAATACTAAAATAAATGATTATATAACGCATAGTATTTGTGAATATCCTGGTCATATTGTTGATTTAAAACTATATGAATGTGAATATATAAGTGGTGATTTTGAATTAAGTATTCATTCAGAGTATAAATGGATAAATATTGAAGAGTTGCTTGATTATGATTTAGCTGATGCAGATGTTATTTTATCTAAATACTTAATAAAAAAATATATTGAAGAATCTAGAAGTAATGAGGTGTAGTTATTGATGGATTTTAAAAAGTTACAAAATGATGTTTACCAAAATAAAGTTAATCATGGCTTTAATGTGACAGATATTAATATGGAATTTTGTCTAGCATATGGTGAACTTGGTGAAGCGTATATGGCATGGTTACAAAAAAAAGAGGATTTGGGCGAAGAACTAGCTGATGTAGCAATTTATTTAATGGGTATTTCTGAAATTTTAGGAATAGATTTAGGTAAAGAAATTGAACATAAAATAGAAAAAAATTCTAAAAGAGTGTATAAAAAAGTAAATGGTGTTTTAGTAAAAGAGGAGGGTTAATATGGTTAATTTAAATATGAATAAAAATGAAATAGTAAAATTATTTAATAAGTATAATCTAAATACATTGGAGTCAATTGATGTACTATTATCTTATGTAAAAGAATATAATTTGGATGATACAAATGTAGCTTATAAAAGAGTTTATCAAGAAAAGTATGAAGAAAGTAGAAATGTATTTGAAAGTATGAATGAGTATGATTTTATAAATAAATTAATTAATTTTGATTTAATAGAGGTAATGGATAATGCAGGATCATTAAGTGAAAAAGAAATAATTTTTTTACAAAAAATAATAGAAGATTCACTTAAAAATATTGTTAATAGGACTGAACTTGAAGGAAATGTTATATCTAAATTAGTTGATTGTAAAAATGTTATTACAGATCAATTAGTATTATCGGAAGAATATGAAGTAGATAAGCTAAGTGATGTTGAAATAGAAAAACTATTTAATAAATATAGCATCAATGAATTAGATGTACTTGGAAGTGTATTTAAGTATGTTAAAGATTATGATTTATCAAATACATTAAAAATTGCAGAAAAAATTTATAATAAAAAATATGAAGAGTGTGTTAATAATTATGAAGTATCTAGTGAAAACTATAGAGCAATAGATATTACAAATAAAAATTATTTATTATCTGCTAAGGAATTAAAATATTTACATACATTAGTTGATAACGCATCATTTTATTTATTAGAAATTAGAAGTGATGCATATGAATATGAAGATGTTATTGATGACTTTGATGTTAATAGTTATCCTGTTAAATTTATGTTTGACTTTGAACAGTCATTAAAAATGGAAATTGAAAATAGAAAACAAAGTCATAAAGTTAAAGTAAAAATGAAACATTAATTTGTTTCTTTTTTGTTTTAAATAAATATACTTTTATAATTTAAACATATACTTTATAGAGGTGATATTTTGAATCAAACATATACTGTTAAAGCTGGAGATACTCTATATGGTATTAGTAATCAATTTGGTGTATCTGTTACAGAACTAGCAGAGTTAAATAATGTTATTGGTTCTACATTAAGGGTTGGTCAAGTACTTAATATTCCAATTAAATCTGGTACTAATCCTAATAATTTATTTATGTATACTGTAAAATCAGGAGATACATTATATGGTATTGCTAGAAAATACAATACTACTGTACAGAAAATAAGAGATTTAAACTATTTAAAAAGTGATAATTTAAGTATTGGAGATGTTATACGAATTCCTGAAATGTATACTCCTGAATCTGAAATGGTTATGCCTAGTTTTAAAAACTATATAGTACAAAAAGGCGATACTTTATATAGTATTGCTAGAAATAATAATATTGATGTTAATACTTTAATTAAAGATAACGGGCTTCAAAATAATAATTTAACTGTTGGAAGTGTTATTAGAATACGTATTTCAAGTGGAAATGAGGAAGTAGAAGAATGCTTTGGTGAAGATTATACACCACCAGAATCAACACCAACAATTATTTATACAGTAAAATCAGGTGATAGTTTATATAAGATAGCAAATAAATATAATACTAGCGTATCAATTATACAAAGTTTAAATAATTTAACTAGTAATAATTTGAATATTGGTCAACAGTTAAAAATACCTGTAAGTGGTACTAGTACCACTAATACATATACTGTAAAATCAGGTGATAATCTATATTCTATAGCGCGTAAATTTAATACAACAGTTGATTCTATTAAAAGTAAGAATAATTTAAAATCTACAATTTTATCTGTAGGTCAAGTTTTAAAAATATAAAGGGGTGTTTATGAATACATATAATGTTAATGATGCTAGTTTTAAAAATACAGCAGAGTTTAAAAATTTTATAAATGATAATCCAGGTACTGGTTATTTAAGAATAAGAGCATATGCTGCTGGAGGTGCTATACCTATTAGTGGGCTTCAAATATCTATATCTAAGAATATAGATAATGATAAAGTTATATTTTTTGAAGGAGCCACTGATTCATCAGGTTTAATTGAAGGTATAGCTCTTCCAGCACCAATCATGAGTACTGATAATATGATATCTCCATCAAGTGCAACATATAATATTACTGCTACATATGCACCAGATAATGAAGTACAATTATATAGTGTTAGAATATATGATAATTTATATGTAGTACAAAATATAAGTATTGTACCAGATATTCAAAGAGGTGGTTTAAATTGGCAGTAAGACTTCCTATTGTTCCTAATAATATTACAGTTCATTTAGGTGCTCCTGATGAAGCAGCAAAGGATATTACTATACCTTTTACTGATTATATTTCTAATGTTGCAGCATCTGAATTATTTCCAACATGGCCTACAAATTCATTAATTGCTAATATTTATGCGATTACATCATTTGCATTAAATAGAGTTTATAATGAATGGTATAGATCTAAAGGATATAATTTTGATATAACATCATCTCCACAGTATGATCAAACATATACTGAAAATGGCTCAACATATGAAAATATTGATAACTTAGTAGGTGATTTATTTGATAACTATGTTGTTAAAGGAAATCAAGTACAACCTTATTTTACAAGATATTGTGATGGAAGAGTAACAACGTGTAATGGTTTATCACAGTGGGGAAGTGTAAGTTTAGCAAATCAAGGCAAAAGTCCACTTGACATTTTAAAATACTACTATGGAAATGATATATCAATTAAATACGATGCTCCAGTTGGAGATGCTACTGAAGGGTATCCTGGATATGAAATAGGACTTGGTGATTTTGCAAATCCAGTTCTTGCTATACAAAGAGATTTAAGACGTATTAGTAAAAATTATCCTGCTATACCTTATATTACTTCTACTGTAGGAATATATGATGAACAAACTGAACTTGCTGTAAGAAAATTTCAAGAAATATTTGGGTTACCTATAACGGGTGTAGTTGATAAGGCGACATGGTATAGAATTAAGTATGTATACACAAGTGTAAAGAAATTGTCAGATTTATATTCAGAAGGTTTATCAGAAGAAGAAGCTACATTTTTATATACTGATGAACTTGAGTATGGTGATACAGGAATAGAGGTTGAATACTTACATTATTTTTTAGATGCGTTAGCATTTTTAGATAAAGATATACCTAGACTTCCAACTAATTCTATTTATACAAATAATACTATTACTATGGTTAAGGCTTTTCAAAAAAAATATAATTTACCAGTTACTGGTAAAATTACGTATAGTGATATTTTAGTGCTTTTAGATGCATATGATTCTATTTTAAAATCATTTCCAAGTGAATACCAAGATTTTGTAAGTGAACTATATCCGGATTATTTTTTAACACGAGGTACAACAGGTAATGATGTAAGACGTTTTCAAAAATTTTTACTTGCAATATGTAAATATGATAAATCTATACCTGGGGTTAGAGTAAATGGTATATTTGATGAATTAACTGAAAAATCAGTTAAGAAAATACAAAGTGATTATGGATTTGAAATCAATGGTATTGTGGGACCATTGCTATGGAGAAAGGTTGTTGAATTATCTAAAAGATGATACCTTAACTATTAGAGTTTTTTTGTCAAAAAAATTTAATATTCATATATTGTAATTAGGGGGTATTATATGGATTATGATTATGCATATGGAAATGATTACTATAATTACTATGGTGATTATGGAATAAAAAGTACAGTATATGATATTTTAGCACCAATTCAATCTCAAAATATACAACCAGGTATGGAATATGTTATGAATCCACTTCCTATATTTGACAATCCAGAATATAAAGGTAGTGGTAAATTAAAAGATAAGGTTGCGATAATTACAGGTGGAGATAGTGGACTAGGTAGAGCATGTAGTATTGCTTTTGTAAAAGAAGGAGCTAAAGTTGTTATTGTATATTATGATGAATATAAAGACGCTAATGATACTAAAGAATACATTGAATCTTTAGGTGGAGAATGTTTACTTATAATGGGTGATATAACTAATCATAACTTTTGTCGTGAAATTGTAAATAAAACATTAGAAACATTTGGTAAAATTGATATTCTAGTAAATAATGCTGGTGTACAATATCAAGCTGATAGATTAGAAGATATTAGTGATAAACAATTTGACTGGACAATGAAAGTAAATGTTTATGGGATGTTTTATTTAACTAAAGAAGTTTTACCATATTTAAGAAGTGGAGCATCTATTATTAATTTATCTAGTGTAACAACTTTTTATGGTGATCCTCAGTTAATTGATTATGTTTCTACTAAAGGAGCAATAGTAGGTTTTACTAGAGCTTTAGCACGTAATTTAGCACTTAAAGATATTAGAGTAAATGCTATAGCACCTGGATTTTTCTGGACTCCTTTACAGCCTGCTTGCTGGGAAGCAGATAAAATTCCATCTTTAGGTGCGGATGCTGCAATGGCAAGAGGAGCTAATCCTTATGAATTAGCACCTACATTTGTATATTTAGCAAGTTCTGATTCAAGCTATGTAACAGGGCAAGTACTTCATGTAAATGGGGGAGAGGTAATGGGATAATTCATTTTATGGATTATTCTTTTTTTCATATTATAAATTAGGAGGTGATTTATGGAAAAGGCTAAATTCCCAATGCCTACAATGCGAGTTACACAAGGTTATAATATTGGAACACATAAAGGTACGTTTGCGCTTGACCTAGCTGGTGAAGATACAGGTAAGGACTGGGTACTTGCTCCTTTTACAGGCACTATAAAAAAAGTACTTAGTGGAACATATGGTAACTGGTATTGGTTTGAATCAAATGATAAAGTATTATGCGCTAATGGAGAGGTAACAAAATTAGTGGCTTTATTTGGTCATGATGATAGAATAAGACATAAAGTAGGAGATGTTATAAGACAAGGAGAAAACTTATGTGCTGAAGGTACTAGCGGGGATGCTACAGGAAATCATTGTCATTTAGAAATTGGAATTGGATCGTATGTTGGGACATGGTATAAAAATGGATATGGAATATATATGTTATATAATTCGGTAAAACCCAATGAATATTTGTGTTTGCCAGATAATTATACTGTAATTAATACAGGTGGATATAATTGGATAAAAGAAAGTATGGTAAATGAACCTAGTAGTAATTTAAAATTGTATTTACCAAGTGATGCTATATCATGGAGAGTATATCCGATGAATAAGGCTCCTGTTAAAGGAAATGAATGTGGTTTTTTAAAACCAAGTAAATTTGGTGGACTTGTTTATGATATACTTGGATGGACTCAACCAAGTGTTACTATAATTAAAACTCGTGATTTTGGTAGGGTACAAATTTATGTTGCTAAATCTACTGGTGCAATTATAAAATAGTTTTGACAACAGTATTTATATGTGCTAGAATACTTATAGAAATCTTTGATTGAGACATAGTTTATTTATTGCTTTTAAAGAGAGTTAGTGGTTGGTGTAAACTAATATAGTGATTTATAAATTCCTACTCATGAGTGAAATGTAAACATTTCCGGGTAATACCGTTATTTAAATTAAGTAAAAAAAGGATGGTACCGCGAATTTTTTGCTCCTTGTATCATCTTTTTTGTGTTTTAAGGAGGGATTTTATGAAATTAAGTAATTTAAATATTAGAAAAATGAATTTAAATGATGTTGATGAGTCTTATGCAGCGCAAGATATTCTAATGAAGTTAGGTGAATTATATCAATATGAAAGTGGTATATATGGATATGGTAATTTATGGACTAAATTAGAAAGAATTGTTGAAAATATTATAATTGAAGAACTTGATAAAGCAGGATGTGTTCAAGTTGAATTTCCAAAATTACAACCTAAAAAGGTATGGGATAAGTCTGGTAGATGGGATTTATATACTGAAGAAAATGATATAATGTTTACTTTAGAAAATAATTTAGGTGAGTACGGACTTGCCCCTACAGCTGAAGAGTGTGCTACTATATTTGGTTCAAATAGATTACCTTCATATAAAAATTTACCAGCTATTTATTATCAAATAAGTGAAAAATTTAGAAAAGAAATACGTACTAGGGGGTATTTATTTAGACCTAGAACTTTTGTAATGATGGATGCTTATTCTTTTGATAAGTCTGAAGAAGATATGCATAAAACATATAAATTGATGCACGAGGTATATCTAAATATTTTTAATAGACTTGGAATTAATATTATTCCAACTGTAAGTGATAATGGAACTATGGGTGGTAGTGTATCAGAGGAATTTCAAGCAGCTACAAATTTAGGTGAAGATACTATTTTATATGATGAAGAAAATAACATTGGTATAAATAAAGAAGTACTTGATTTTGAAGATAGGGATTCTTATTTAAAACAATTAGGTATTAGTGATGTGTCTAATTTAAAAGAATATACTTCTGTTGAACTTGGAAATAATTTTGAATTAGGTACAAAATATTCAGAGAGTATGAATTTATATTTTACTGATAGTGATGGAATTAATAAACCATATTATATGGGATGTTTTGGAATTGGTGTAGGTAGAATAATAGCAACAATTCTAGAAAATAATGTTATTAAAGATAATGGTAAAATAAAAGGCTTTTCTATACCAGTTTCTATAGCTCCATATAAGGTTCAAATTGTATACAAGGATGATAAAAAAGAGGAAGCATTTAATCTATATAAAGAACTTTTAAATAATGGTGTATCTGCTATTATTGATGATAGAGAAGGATTTTCTCTAGGTAATAAAATAAAGGATGTATATGTACTTGGAACACCTTATATTATTGTAATTGGAAATAATTATGATGGATCATCTATTGAACTTGAAAAAACAAGTGATGGACAAAAGTTTATAGTAGAAAAAAATAAAATAGATGAGTTTATTAAAAAAAGTATTTAAAAGATGTAAAAATAGTGTATAATATTTATGAGGAAGGGGATTAATTATGTCAAACGCAATTTCAACTTTTCAAGGAAAAAAGATAAGAAAAACTTATGATAATGGAACATGGTATTTTTGCTTAAGTGATATTGTATATGCTATTACGAAGTCAAAAGATTCAAAACTTTATTTAAAAGAGTTAAGAAGAAGAAAACCAATTATAAAAGAAAATTGGAATAGTTTATGTCCATTATATCCTATTCAAACAAAGGGTGGATTTCAAAAAATGAAATGTGTAAATTATGATAGTATATTAGTTCTCTTTGAAACAAGTAGAAGTCCTAAAAAAGATAAATTATTTAAATGGGCTAGAACTGTTAGTAAACAAAAATATGAATAAAACTACTTATGTAGTTTTTTCTTTAAGGAGTAATTATGGAACAATATAAAGAAATAGAAAGAAGTATTATAAAAAAGTATAGAAAAGAAATATGGTCAAAGTTTGTTAAAGCTGTTAGTGATTATAAGTTAATTGATGAAAATGATAATGTTATGGTTTGTATTAGTGGTGGAAAAGATTCTTTTTTGATGGCAAAGTGTATTGAAGAATTGATAAAACATGGTAAGTTTAAATTTAATGCTCATTATGTTGTAATGAATCCAGGATATAGTAAAGCTAATAAAGAAATGATTTTAGAAAACGCTAAAAAATTAAATATAAATATTGAAATGTTTGAAAGTAATATTTTTGATGTAGTAAAAGATATAACTGAAAGCCCATGTTATTTATGTGCTAGAATGAGAAGAGGATATTTATATAGTAAAGCACAAGAATTAGGTTGTAATAAAATAGCGCTTGGACATCATTTTGATGATGTAATTGAAACTACATTATTATCTATGTTTTATGGTTCTGAAATAAAAACAATGTTACCTAAACTTCATAGTACAAATTTTAAAGGTATTGAATTAATTAGACCAATGTATTTAATTCATGAACAGGACATCATTTCTTGGAAAAAATTTAATAATCTTGAATTTTTAAACTGTGCATGTAGATTTACTGAAGAGTATAGTATGAATAAAACTGATAGTAAAAGAGAAGAAATAAAAGAATTAATTAAAAATATGAAAAAAATTAATAAGAGTGTAGATCATAATATTTTTAAAAGTTTAGATAATATTAATTTAGACTGTGTACTTGGATATAATAAGAATAAAGAGTATCATTCATTTTTAGATGAGTATGATTTGGAGGATTAAGTGAAGAGAATATTAATTGTTATTGCTTGTTTTATTTTTATTTTTTTAGGTATTAAATTATATAGTTATATTAGAATAAAAACTGCTAAGGTAGAGGTTATTTTAATTGATGATTTAAATTTAGAATTTAGTTCTAAAAGAAAAGTATCTAGTTTTATTAAAAGTATTAATGGAAAAATAATTGATGACTATGTAATTGATTCTACAGTTTTAGGTGAGAAAAAAGTAAAATTTAAATTTATAAATGATGATAATATAAAATTATCTTATCAATATAAAGTTAATGTAGTTGATACTAAGGAACCATTAATATGGCTAGGTAAAAGTATAAGTATAGCTAAAGGTGCGGATATTAATTTGGAAAAAACAATTTTGTGTGGTGATAATTATGATCCTAAACCTAAGTGCTTTGTTGAAGGTGATTATGATGTTAATACAGTTGGCAATTACGAATTAGTATTTAAAGCTATTGATAGTAGTGGTAATAGTGAGCAAGTTCCATTTATGTTAAAAGTATATGAACCAGTTACTAATAAAGAAGAAATAGAAAAATCGTTTACTGATTTTAATGAGGTTTTAAAAAAATATAAAACTAGTAATAATAAAATAGGTATAGATGTATCACATTGGCAAGGTAAAATTGATTTTGATGCATTAAAAAATGCAGGAGTAGAATTTATTATGATTAGATTAGGTGGTACAAAAGGAACAAATGGTGAGTATTTTATTGATAAATATTTTAAAAGAAATATTGTTGAAGCAAAAAAACATAATATAGAAGTTGGTGTATATTTTTATTCTTATGCGGATAGTGTTGAATCTTCATTAAAGGATTCTAATTGGGTAATTAAGCAATTAAAAAAATATGATTTAGATTTATCAATTGCTTTTGATTGGGAAGAATGGAGATATTTTAATGATTATAATTTAAGTTTCTTTGGTCTTACATCTATTGCAGATACTTTTTTAGGTAATGTTGAAAAACATGGATATAAAGGGATGCTTTATAGTAGTAAAAATTATTTAGAAAATGTTTGGATGGAAAATGATTATGATATTTGGCTAGCGCATTATACTGATAAAACTGATTATAAAGGTAAGTATAAAATGTGGCAGATATGTGAAAATGGTATTGTTGATGGTATAAATGGAACTGTTGATATAGATATTATGTATTAAAAGCTTAAATGCTTTTTTTCTTTTATATTATTGATTAAATTGCTTTATTAGTTTATAATTATATTGCATTGCCCCATAGCCAAGCGGTAAGGCAGCGGACTCTGACTCCGATATCGTTGGTTCGAATCCAACTGGGGCAGCCATAAAATGAGGAGGATAAATATGACTACAAAAGATTTAGCAAATTTAATATTTCCTGATATAGATAAAACTATAGAAGATTATAAAAGTATGTATCCTGAAAGAAAAGAAGGAACTATTGTAACTCGTTACGCACCTTCTCCTACAGGCTTTATGCATATTGGTAATTTTCAAAGTGCTTTAATAGATTATGTTGTTGCTAAAAACAATAATGGTGTATTTTATTTAAGATTTGAAGATACTGATCAAATGCGTGAAGTTAAAGATGCATATTCTGTAATTTTTAATACTTTAGAAGAATATAAAATGATACCTGATGAATATGAGTATGAGGGTAAAGTTGTTGGTAATTATGGACCATATGTACAAAGCAAAAGAAAAGAAATATATCATACTTTTATAAAATATTTGATAGAAATAGGTAGAGCTTATCCCTGTTTTTGTTCTAAAGAAAAATTAAATGAAATGAGGGAATCACAAACATCTAGGAAAAAAAGAATTGGTTACTATGGAGCGTATGCTACATGTAGAAAATTATCTGTTGAAGAGCAAATTGAAAAAATTAAAAATAATGAACCATACGTTATTAGATTTAAATCAAATGGAAATAATGAAGAAAAATTTAGATTTGAAGATTTAGTTAGAGGTACTTTATTACTTCCAGAAAATGATTTAGATTTTATAATTATGAAATCTAGTGATAAATTACCTACATATCATTTTGCTCATTTTGTTGATGATTACTTGATGCATACTACTCATGTTGTAAGGGGAGAAGAATGGTTATCTTCTGTTCCTATTCATGTAGAATTATTTAATGCATTTGGAGTTAAACCACCTAAGTATATACATACTCCTTTAATTCTTAAAAAAGATGGGGATACTATACGTAAAATTAGTAAGAGAAAAGATCCGGAAGCATCTATGTCTTATTATAAAGAAAAAGGGTATCCAATTGAAGCAGTAATTGAATCCATGATGACAATTATTAATTCTAATTATGAACAGTGGCATGATTGTAATAAGGAAGCGTCATATCTAGATTTTAAATTTAGTCCTAAAAAGATGTCTGCAACAGGTGGGGCATTATATGATATTGAAAAATTAAATAATATTTCTAAGAATTTTATTAGTAAGTTAAAAGCAACTGATGTTTATGATAGAGTATTAAATTGGTCAAAAAATTATGATAAAGAATTTTATGAACTACTTTCAAAATATAAAGATTACTCTATAAATATATTTAATATTGAAAGAGAGCAAAAGAAACCTCGTAAGGATTATGAAAACTATTCTAGTATAAAAGGTCAAGTTTGGTATATGTTTGATGAATATTATAAAGATCTAGAGTATAATTTTGATAAAATAAATGATAAAGAAGAAATATCAAAAATATTAAAAACATATATTGAATTATATGATGAAAATGATGACAAGGAAACATGGTTTAATAAAATAAAAGAATTAACTGAAAAATTAGGATATTGTTCAAATATGAAAGAGTATAAGTTAAATCCTGATAGTTACAAAGGAAGTGTAGCTGATATTAGTACTGTTATTAGGGTTGCAGTTACAACTCTTACTATGACTCCAGATTTGTATGAAATATTAAAACTTCTTGGTAAAGAAAGAATTAAGAAAAGATTTGAAATGTTATATTAAGGCCTATTTTATATAGGCTTTTCTTTAAATGTTAATGTTAGTTGACAAATTTCCAAGTACACTTGGTAGACCGCAACTACAATTTATAGTAAAATTTTATTCGAGGTGAAGAAAATGAGTTTAGGTGAAAGACTAACTAGTCTTAGAAAAAAATTAAATTTATCGCAAGAGGAGGTAGCTGAAAAGCTAGGTGTCACTAGACAGACTGTTTCAAAGTGGGAAACAGATCAAAGTACTCCAGATTTTGATAAGATAGTTCCTATTTGTGAACTTTATTCAATATCAACTAATGAATTAATAAAAGGTGAAGTTGAAGATGTTAAATCTATAGATATTGTTGATAACAACAAAAGAACTAAAGGAATAATGCTTGGTGTATTTTTATATTTTGTTGCAGTTATATCTATAATGATAACTATACCAGTACTTACAATTAATCCAGTAATTGGAGTCTCAATATTTTTAGGTATCTGCGCTATAGCTACATGTATAATAATATATACTTGTATAACTTATAAAAAAGAAAAGAAAGAAAAAGAAGATACGTTATATAAACAAATTGATAATATTATAGCTATAATATTTTTGATAGTTTACTTATTAGTTAGTTTTATTACTATGGCATGGCATATTACATGGATAATATGGATAATATATGCACTTGTGACTAGTATAGTAAAATTAATTTTATCTTTAAGAGGTGATGATAATGAAAAATAAACCACTAATAATTGTATTAATAGTATTACTTAGTATTATAACTTTATGTGTAAGTAGTGTATTTGTATTTTTACTTGTTAATAAGAATTTTAGTTTTGATAGTTTTATAGGTAGTTATAAAGTTAGTAAACAAAAAATATTTGATAGAACATTTGATGAAGATTTTAGTGGAATAAATATAAATTCAAATGCGAGTGAAATTAAGATTCTTGAAAGTGATAATAGTACTTTTAGGGTTGTAATATATGGTTCTAAATACAGTTCTAAGGATAAATTTAGTGTTGAAGATTATACTGGTAAATTAGATATTAAATTGGATAAAGAACCATGTAAGGGATTTTGTTTTAATAGAAAAATATATAGTACTATAGTTTATATTCCCGCAAATTATGATAAAAAATTAATTATTAATAATAAATATGGAGATATTCATATTAATGATTTTGAAAGCATGGATTTAAACGCTAAATTAAATGCTGGAGATATTAAAGTAGGTAGAGTTAATACTGCTAAAATAACAAATGATTATGGAGATATTTTTGTTAATTATGCAAAAAAGATAGATGTACTTGAAAAATGTGGAGATGTTGAAATAAAAGAAGTAAATAGTGTTACTGTAAAAAATAATTATGGAGATATTGACATTAATAAAGTAAATGAATATTTAAATGCAGAAAATAATTGTGGAGATATAAGTATTAATAATTTAAATATTTTAAAAAATTCACAAATTAAAGATGATCTTGGAGATATTGAAATAGGAAGTACTAATGAAATAAGGATAAATGCAAGTACTAGTTTAGGTGATACTAAAATAAGAAATAATTATAAATCAGATATTACACTTGATATAAAAAATAGTTGTGGAGATATTGAAGTTAATAATTAAGTAAGTATAATATACTTACTTTTTTTGATATAATAATTTAAAGAAGGTGTAAATATGTATGATTTATATTTTGAATGTTTTAATGGTATAAGTGGTGATATGACAGTAGCTTCACTTTTAGATTTAGGTGTTCCAATTGATAAATTGTTAGATACTTTACATGAATTACAAATAGATGATGAATTTGATATAAAAGTATCTAAAGTTAATAAAGTAGGTGTTTTAGCGAACAATTTTGATGTTATAGTTAATAATACTAATGTATCTGAACGTAATGTTGATGATGTATTTGAAATATTAAATAGATTAAGTGATGAAAGTGTAAAAGAATTGTCAAAGAAAATTTTTATGATAAATGCTAATGCATTATCTAAGGCACATGGTGTAGATATAAAAGAAGTTACTTTTCATGAAAAAGGTGCAATTGATTCTTTAGTAGATATTGTAAGTGCGTCATTTTGTATAAAATATTTAAATGTAAAAAATATTTATTTTTCTACATTATATGATGGAAGTGGATATATAAAGACAAGAAAAGGATTGTTAAAAGTTCCGGTGCCTGCTGTTATTAATATTACTAATGACTATAATATACCAATAAAAATAACGGATAATATTGGTGAACAAATAACACCAACTGGAGCTAGTATTGTTGCTGCTGTAAGAGATGGTAATGTAAAAGAAAAATATATTGTAAAAAAAATTGGAATAGGTGCTGGTAAAAAATATAATGATAGACCTAGTGTATTAAGGGCAATGTTAATTGAAAGTGATATTTAGTATATTTTTATTAAAATAATTTTTAGTTATGATAAATTGATTGCGTTTGTAATAATATATATGTTAAGATATTGATAAATTTATAAGTTAGTAAAGGAGTTTGAGAAGTGCAAAGTGAGATTATAGAATTGAATGAAAAAGCATTAAAAGACAAAATATTTGTTGTTAGAAATCAGAAGGTGATGCTGGATTCTGATTTGGCGCAAATCTATGGATATACGACTAGAGCATTTAATCAACAAGTACAAAGAAATATAAATAAATTTGATGATGATTTTATGTTTCAATTAACAACTGAAGAAACATATAAAATTGCGAAATCACAAAATGTGACTTCGATACAAATTAAAGGTATTAGAGGTGGACGTACATCATGTCCCTATGTTTTTACTGAACAAGGAATTTATATGCTTATGACAGTTTTAAAAGGTGAATTGGCTGTAAAGCAAAGCAAAACACTCATTCGTTTATTTAAAGAAATGAAAAATTATATCATATACAATAATAGTTTGAATAGTTATAATGACATCATTAATCTTGCACTTCAAACAAAAGAAAATGCAAATGATATTAATCAAATAAAGAATGAACTAACTACAATACATAAATTATTAGATTTAAAATTTGATAAAGAAATTTTAATTTTAAATGGACAACAAGTAGAATCTAATCTTGCATATAAAAAAATATATAGTTTAGCAAAAAAAAGTATATATATTATTGATGATTATATAAGTTTAAAAACATTGGTTTTGCTTAAAGATGTTGATAAGGATGTAAAGATAACAATTTTTAGTGATAATGTAAATAATAAATTACATAGGATAGAATTTGAAGATTTTATTAAACAATATCCTGATGTAAATCTTGCATTTAAGGTTACAAATAATCAATATCATGATAGATATATAATAATAGATTATGGATATAATACAGAATGTATTTTTCACTGCGGAGCTTCTTCAAAAGATTCTGGTAAGAAAATTACTTCAATAAATAGAATAAGTGATATAAAATTGTATAAAAAAATTATTGATGATATTAGCAATAATGAGGAATTAATATTGAAATAGTGCTAATAAATCTATATAATAAATAGGGAGGATTGATAAAATGGAAAAACCAATAGTTTATTTTACAAAAGAAATTACACCTAGTTCTTTAATAAGAATATATGAAAAATTAGGTGTAGAATTAAAAGGTAAAGTAGGTGTAAAGATATCAACTGGAGAACCTGGGGGTAATAATTATTTGAAACCTGAATTAATTGATGATTTAGTTAAAAAATTAAATGCTAATATAATAGAATGCAATACTGCATATAGTGGTAAAAGAAATACTGTAAGTGATCATATGAAAGCAGCGCAAGAACATGGATTTACTAATATTGCTACTGTAGATATTATGGATAGTGATGGTGAATTTGAAATACCTGTTAATGGTAAACATTTGGATGTAGATATAGTTGGTAATCATTTGAAAAATTATGATTCAATGTTAGAATTATCACATTTTAAAGGTCATGCTATGGGAGGATTTGGAGGAGCATTAAAGAATCAATCAATAGGTGTTGCTTCTCGTAATGGTAAGGCATATATTCATAGCGCAGGTGTAACTAGAAATCCAGATGAATGTTGGAGTAAATTACCTTTACAAGATGATTTTTTAGAGTCTATGGTTGAGGCTGCTAAAGGTGTAGCTGATTATTTTAAAAATAATAATAAAACAATTTTATATATAAATGTTATGAATAATTTATCTGTAGATTGTGATTGTGATTCTAGTCCAGAAGATCCATGTATGGATGATATTGGTATACTTGCATCAATTGATCCAGTAGCGCTTGATCAAGCATGTATTGATAAAATATGGAATTCTACTGATAGAGGTAGAAATCATTTCATTGAAAGAGTAGAAAGACAAAATGGACGCCATATACTTGAATATGCCCAAAATTTAGGATTTGGTTCAAGAGAATATGAATTAGTTAATATAGATTAGGTGAAGTATGGAAAAAAGAATTGAATTAGATAATGGCAGAGTTATTATTTTAAGTATTGTGCCAGGATTAGCTTGTTCTACTATAACTTTACAAGAAGGTTTTTTAGTTAATGATAATTTAGAAAAGAGTTATACTTTATCTAAGTGGGATGATTATGGATTTAATGCATTTAGTTATGAAGATAAAAATGAATTGTCATTTGATTTTGATATTAATCATCCACTATATTTTCCTTTGTTACATTTACTGAATGAAGATGAATTACTAATAATAGATGATGATGGTACAGCAGAATTAAATAAAAAATATTTAGAAGTAAAAAAAATAAATGATATTATTCAAATTACATTTGTAAATAAATTAGATTTAGAAAGCGATATGGATTTTGAAAAATATAATGTTTTTATAAAAAATATTTTATATGATGGAAGAAGTAAAATTGATCAGCAATATAAAGATACAAAAGAGAGATTGATTAAGTTTTTTGATGAATGTATTAATGTTTTAACTGAGGAGTATCATCAAGTTACATTTGAAGAATACATGGTGAAAAAGAAAGTATTGAAGTCATAGTTAGGAGATTTGAATGTGAATATAGAAATTAAATATGAATTTGATGAAAATGAATTTTTAGAGTTAATTAAATCAGTCGGATGGAGAACATATTCGATAGAGCAAGTTACAAAAGCATTAAAAAATACGATGTATATGGTAAAGATTACTGTTGATAATGAACTTGCTGGTATTGGAAGAGTAGTAGGTGATTCAAGTATTGTATGTATGCTTTCTGATATTTGTGTTAAACCAAAATTTCAAGGGAAAGGTATAGGATTAAAAATTGTAGAAGAATTAAAAAGACTTATTATCGAAGGTGTAAATGATGGTGATAAAATTCAAATAGAACTTACTCCAACTGCGGGGAATGAAGGTTTTTATGCAAAAGCAGGATTTAAATATAAACCTGAAAAAATTACTGGAATGTATCTATGGATTGAAAAAGACTAGATAAAATGCAAGTTAAATATTGTTAAAATGTATTAAATAGATTGCTTGATATTTATATGACAATTTAGACGATAAAGTGTATTTCTATAGGCAAAATAGAAATATGCATGATGTGGAGATACTTATTTTAAAAATAGTGTCTCTTTTTTTGTTATTTTAAAAAGGAGGTTATAGAATGAATGAAATAATAGAAAAAGAAATAATTAATGTCGAGAATATGATTCATGAAATTAATGGAGTAGAGGTGATGTTGGATTCAAATTTAGTTAAACTATATCATGTTGAAACTAAAAGAATTAATGAATTATTTTATAAGTTTAATCCAAGAGTTAGTATAAATCTAAAAATATAACATATAATAAAAATGTAAATATTTTAGCACTCACTCTTGACAAGTGCTAAAGAAAGTGATATTATTAAAATGTAGTGAAAAGCTACTGTATTAATATTATATTGTGCTACCAATTCGTAACACTATTATGAAAGGAAGATGATTATATGATGTTAGTACCAAGAAGAAATAGTTTTGATTTATTTGATGACTTTTTTGATGATGGATTTTTTCCTAAAAAACAAAGAAATTTAATGAGAACAGATATCAAAGAAAAAAAGAATGAGTATGTAATTGATATTGATTTACCTGGATTTAGTAAAGAAAATATTAATTTATCTTTAAAAAATGGATATCTTGATGTAAGTGCTAAAGTAGAACAAAATAATGATGATGAAGAGGAATCAAAATTTGTTCGTAGAGAAAGATTTTATGGAGAATGTTCAAGAAGTTTCTATGTAGGTGAAGATATTACTGAAGAAGATATTAATGCTGAATTTAAAAATGGTATTTTAAAAATTGAAATACCTAAAAAAGAAGAAGTCAAAAAAGCAGATGAAACAAAACAAATTGAAATTAAGTAATTAAGGTAATTTATTTACCTTTTTATTTTTGTCTAAATATGTTAATATAATTATGTGTGATTTAGTGTGTCTACATGCAAGAAACTAATTTTTTTAGAGGAGAATGAAAATGAAGGAAGTAATTGAAATATTAACTAAAAAGAATAAAACTATTAGTACTATGGAATCGTGTACTGGAGGAGGAGTTGCTAATGCTATTACAAATATAGAAGGTGCTAGTAATGTAATTAAATTTAGTGCTGTTACTTATTCTAATGAATATAAGATTAAAATGGGTGTTAGTAAAGAAGTAATTGATAAGTATTCAGTATATAGTATTGAAACAGCTATGGAAATGAGTAAAAATATAAGTGATTTTTCTAATTCGGATTATGGAATTGGTATTACTGGTAAATTAAATAGGATAGATGAAAATAATTTATATGGTAAAGATAATGTAGTATTTATAAGTATCTATGATAAAGAATTTAATAAATATTATAATTCTGATTTAGAAGTAAAAAAATCTAGTAGAAAAGAAAATAAAGAATTAGTAATCAATTTGGTTGTAGAAAAATTATTAGAAATAATATAGGAGGTTTTATGAAAAAAATAATAGAGGTTAATAATTTAACAAAAGAATATAAGGGAGTAAAGGCAGTAGATGATTTATCCTTTGAAGTAAATGAGGGTGAAATTTTAGGTTTGCTTGGACCTAATGGTAGTGGTAAATCAACAACTATAAATTCTATATTATCTTTATTAAATTATAAAAGTGGTAATATAAAAATATTTGGTAAAAAAATGGATACTAATGCTTATGATATTAAATCTAAAATAGGTGTTGTTTTTCAGGATGTGGCTGTTTTTGATGAATTAACTGTATATGAAAATATAGATTATTTTTGTGGATTGTATATAACCGATAAGAATAAAAGAAAACAATATGTAAGTGATGCAATAGAACTTGTAGGTTTAAAAGAGTTTACTAAGTTTAGACCTAAACAATTATCTGGTGGATTGTTAAGAAGACTTAATATTGCTTGTGGTATAGCTCATAAACCAAAACTTATATTTTTAGATGAACCAACAGTAGCAGTTGATCCTCAAAGCAGAAATAATATTTTAGATGGTATAAAAAAATTAAGAGATAATGGTGCTACTATAGTGTATACTACTCATTATATGGAAGAAGTAGAAATACTTTGTGATAGAGTAATTATTATAGATAAGGGTAAAATTATAGCCGCAGGTACAGTAGATGAACTTAAAAATTTATCAAATATTAAAGAAAAGGTTACTGTTGAAGTTTTAGATTTAAGTGATAAATATATTGAAGAAATTATGAGTTTAAAAAATGTAGATTCAGTAATTTATCAGAATAATGAGTTATTTGTTACATATAAGAAGGGTAAGAATAACATTGTAGAGATGATTGATTATTTTAAAAATAAAAGAATTAATTATAGTAAAATTTTTGTGGAACGTCCAACTTTAAATGATGTATTTTTAGAACTAACTGGTAAGGAATTAAGAGACTAGATGTTTTTACATAATTTTATATATGCACTTAAAATACTTTGTAAAAATAAAGTATTGATATTTTGGACGTTTGCATTTCCAATAATTTTAGGGACATTGTTTAATTTAGCGTTTTCTAATATTTCAAATAGTGAAAAGTTGGATGTTATTGATATAGCTATTGTAGGTGAAAATTTAAATACAAATTTTAAAGAATCTATTGATACACTTAGTAATAAAGATAATTCTGATAGGTTATTTAATACAAAATATGTAACACTTAATGAGGCTAAAAAATTACTTGATGATGAAAAAATTGTTGGATATATTTATAAAGAAAAGATTGTTGTTAAAAAAAGTGGAATTGAACAAACAATTTTTAAATATGTTATTGATGAGATTAATAGTAAGATTGATATGTCTTCATCTATTTTCCAAACTGAAGTAAGTAAAGAAATAGAAAAGGGTAATTATAATATTAATTATGAATTAATAAATAAAAAAGTTAATGATCAATTAAATACAAAAGTTAGTTTAAATGATATATCAAATAAAAATCTAGATTATGTAATGATAGAATTTTATACTTTAATAGCTATGGCTTGTTTATATGGAAGTCTACTTAGTATGACTTGTGTAAATAATATTATGCCAAATATGTCAAATGAAGGAAAAAGGTTATCTATATCTAAAACAAAGAAATTTAGTTTAGTATTAAGTAATTTATGTGCTAGTTACGTAGTACAATTAGTTGGTTTATTGATTTTGTTTACATATACAATTTTTGCTTTACATGTAAATTATGGTTCTAATTTAATTTATATTGTATTATTATCACTTGCTGGAAGTTTAGCAGGGCTATCACTTGGTGTATTTGTATCAACTAAATTTAAAGTTGGTGAAAATGCAAAGATAGGTATATTAATTGGTATAGTTATGGTTTGGTGCTTTTTATCAGGTATGATGGGTATTACAATGAAGTATATTGTTGATAAAAATATTCCAGTTCTAAATAAAATTAATCCAGCTAATATGATAACTGATGGATTTTATTCGTTATACTATTATGATACTTTAGATAGATATTTATTAAATGTAATTAGTTTAATTGTATTTAGTTTATTATTATTAGTTATATCTATATTAAATTTAAGGAGGCAAAAATATGACAGTATTTAAAGCATTCTTAAAAATACTAAATAGAAATAAAGGAATTGTTATTATGTATACAGTTATACTTTTAGTATTTGGTGTAACTAATATGAGTACAAATAATAGTAATAATTTATTTACAGCTAGTAAGCCTAGTGTATTAATTGTAAATGAAGATAATGGTAATATTTCAAAAAATTTAGTTAAATACTTTAATGAAAATAGTGAGATTAAAAAAATAGCAAATAATGAAGAAGCTCGTAATGATGCATTATTTTATCAAGATGTAAGTTATATAATATATATACCTAAAAATTATAGTAGTGATTTTCTATCTGGTAAAGATATTACATTAGATATTAAAAAAACTGATACATATAATGGAGCGTATGCAGAAATGCTTTTAAATAGATATTTGAATGTTGCAAATATTTATCAAAAGAGTATAAGTGATGAAACTGAACTTATAAATAAAATAAATGAAACTTTAAAAAAAGAAGTAAAGGTAGAGGTTACTTCTAAATTAAATACAGGTGAGTTAGATAAAGCTAGTTTTTATTATAATTTTATGAGTTATAGTATGCTTGCTTGTTTAATATATGTAATATGTTTAATACTTCAAGTATTTAATCAAGATAAAATTTCTAAAAGAAATATTATTAGTAGTACAAATTATAAAAAAAGTAATAGAATTTTATTATTATCTAACTTTTTATATTCATTTGTATTATGGTTACTTTACTTTATAGTAAGTATATTTATTGTACCAGACGTTATATTTAGTATGCATGGAGTACTATATTTAGTTAATTCATTTATATTTATGATAACATGTATTACACTTTCATTTTTACTTGGAAATTTAATACGTAATAAAAACGCTATAAGTGGGGTAGTAAATGTAATAGCGCTTGGTTCAAGTTTTCTTTGTGGAGTATTTGTTCCAGTTGATTTGTTACCAAGTTTTGTACTTAGTGTAGCTCATATATTTCCTACATTCTATTATGTAGAAGGTAATACTTTAATATCATCTTTAGAAGATTTTAGTTTTATTAATTTAAAACCATTATTTATGAATTTTATTATCATGATTATATTTAGTATTGTATTTATAATACTTACTAATATTGCATCTAAAAAAAGACAAAAAATAGGATAATAAATTTATCCTTTTTTTGTTGAATTTATACAAATTTATGATATAATTATTTTACTTGGTCCGTTGGTGAAGTGGCTTAACACATTGCCCTCTCAAGGCAACATTCACGAGTTCGAATCTCGTACGGATCACCATTATATTTGTATATTGTTGCATTATTATTAATTTTATGTTAATATGTATGTAGTGAAGGAAAACTTCATAAAATAAAAAAGGAACACTTAATATGGCATGTTGAGTGTTACCATATGTGGTATTGCACCTAAATCTAGCTAGAGTTAGGTGCATCTTTTATTTTAGTATTACAAAAAGTAATGCTATAAGTAAAAGGATGATAAGTAGTAAGGTGAAGATTAAAAAATCTTTCTTACTCATAAGCATCACCTCCAGTCTTTTTTAAGAATGAAGGCTCACCCAACTTATTAAGTGTTCCTAAATATAGTTTACCATAAAGTAACTAAATATTCAATTCTTAGTTTAATAAATTTAATTAGAAGTAGTGATACTTCTTTTTTATTGAATAAAAAAAATATTTATGTTAAACTTTATTTATGAAGAAAGATTTAATGATAAATAATTTATTTTTACTTAATTTAAAAGATATGGAAGTACCACAAGGAATATGTAAAATAAATGATTTAGTTTTAGTAACATGTTATAGAGTTAATAATAAATCATGTGTAATTATATATAAAGATGGTATTAGAGTAAATGAAATAATTTT
>Ga0247608_10002208_pt1 | contig 24983 bp, 27 predicted proteins | sample 176DNAGHGlowgp2_FD_193490 | JGI IMG/M metagenome (GOLD analysis project Ga0247608, IMG submission 193490) | Sheep rumen microbial communities from Palmerston North, Manawatu-Wanganui, New Zealand - 1766 DNA GHGlow gp2 | ecosystem: Host-associated > Mammals > Digestive system > Stomach > Rumen ... | reverse complement strand
TCTAATTTTGCCTTATCTATCATCTATGGTTGTAATTCAATTATTTATTGCCCGATTATATGCATCAAATAATTCTTGACCAAATTTTTCAATCTCTTCTTCTGACGGTGTATAAACATTAACATTTGTAGGAATTTCGTTATCTAGGTTGTTATCCGAAATGCCCAAATCTGAAATTTGATTTTCATTTGAACTACATACATATGATTTAGTTCATTCTTTATATGAGCAAGCATAAACTTCATAATTATTTTTACTATCTTCTACATCTGAATTTGATTTCTCTGATTCAGAATTATCTATATCTCACAATTTAAATTTAGCTCAAGCTTTTCACAAAAAAGTTTTCCCATTATATCGTCAGGAGAAAACGTGTCATGAAGCTAATTGAATTTTAGGGAGAGTAATTTCATTATCTCTAGCTAATATTTTTCATGTATATATAGATTCAATATCAGCTCATGATGAAGATAGTATAATATCATCATTATCTACAATGAATCATCCATAACCAGCATCTAATTTTATTGTTTCGTTATCTTCTGATGGTTCTTCATCTAAATCTGAAACAATAGTTAATATATATACTGATAGGGTATTTGCATAAAAACTCATAGAATCTGATTTATTATTTTCTTTTGATTTTTTCTCATCTTTTATACTAACTAAATTTGCAGAAGTTTCACCATTATCCTCCATGTGATAAATAGCTAAAAATCACTGATCTTCTGGCTGCTTGAATTTCTTATTGTTTGTATAATCAAAAGTTACAGATACGGATTTTCATTCTGCAGGCTGAAGCTCATTAATAAATTCAGTATCATCTGGGGCATAGAATGAAATATCAAAAGATGCCATAGGAGCATCGTATTCTACTTTGTCCACTTTTGTCATCAAAATAACCTCCTTAAATGTGATATCAAAAGTCGTTGTAGAATCATTATCTCCAAGTGTTTTTATTTTCAGAACAGTTCATTCAGGGAAAGATTCAGCTGGGGCTGAAACCTTTAATGTTACATCATTATAAGTGACCTGTCATGTAATCTCTTTTGAATTCATTTTCACTTTTTTTTCTTCTTTAGTTACCAATGGTAGAGTTTCCCATTCATTCCATCAATGTTTATCCTTATAAATTTCTTGAGCATGAGCTATCAGATAATTTCTGATTTTTTGGTTCTGATCCAATGATCAATTATAAATTCAATCAATTCATGCCAATCTAGCATAATCTAGTTTCTCTTTCTTCCAGTCGATTCATAATTCTTTAGCTACAACAGCCACTCTTTTTTCTTTTTGAAGATGTAAATCTGATATTATCTTCTCAATATCAAATTGATTTCAATTTATGGCTTCACTATTATTTTCTACACTATTTTCTTCATGGTAAAAAATAATTCCATTTTGTAAAGATTGATCTGCATTATCTGCTGCTTTTTTATTGATATTTAACGCAATTTTTGAAATGCTATTTTTTCTTTCATTAATATTCTCTTCCAAATAGAGATATTTTACTCCTTTTAAATTATCTCATCAATATCCAATAATTATTTCTCATTCATCATCAATTTCAGAAATTTCATTTTTAGTAAATATATCATTAATTGTTTCAGAATTTTCTTTCGGTAAGAAAAGACCGATTGTAGAGAACATGATGTAAAGAGTAATTGACAAAGAAGATATAGAAGCAAGAGAATATCTAAATAAATCTCTTATTCATCGTTGATTAACTTTCATCTCAAAAAATAACACATAAAAAACAATATTCTAATAGTAGAATAGTTTTGAACTTGATATTATTTATATCAATATAAAACAATCACAAAACTATGATTTGTTTTATTTAACACAAAATCAATTTTTACAAAATAGTATTGTAAATTAGTTTATTCCTAGTTTTATGTTTTAAAAAGTATTGTAGAATAGATAATTGCTATAATTTTAATATCAATTAGATTTAAGAAGAAAAACAGCTAAACATAATATGTACAAAATTATAGATACTTTCTTTAATTAATTAAAGATAGGCTACACTATCCATTATACCAATTTTATTTTTATATTCCTATGTAAAATAAACATTTTGTCAACAAAATCAACATATTCTTATATTTGTATATAAAAATTATGAACAAAACTATTTATACAAATAAAAAAAGCTCACTGAGATACGCAGGAGCTTTATTTTTTAGACTTGTTTAATTTAAAATCATAGTTTATTTTCCATCAAATCTTTCATACTAGCCTTTAAAGAACAAAAAGAGTCTTTAACAATCTCTTCGCGCTTTTCATTATATTCTAGTGTTATCTCAGAATTGTATAATTTATGGAATTCCTTAAGGATTCCGACTACATTTTGAGACCTAATAACACATTCATCGATATGGTTATCTATTCCAGAATATTTATTCTCAACTAGATATTTCGTTATAGCTTTGATTAGAGAAAATGTTTTTAAATACAAGTTTGAGAGATACTCTATAGTACCGCTGTCGTTGGGTTTTTCAATCGTTGGGATCTTTTCATTTAACTCAACAAAACTTCCAATAAGATCCCTCACAATGGAGTTTCTTTTCTCGATGAGTCCTTTTCTTACATCAGGCTTTTTTAATTTTTCCCTTTTCATACGCTGTTGTTTTTTTGTTTTGAGTAACAATTATTTTGATCATTTAAGCTTAAATCTCAAGATAAATATTATAAGTATATTTACATTTTCTTCCTTGAAAAAAATATTTTGAATATTATAATACGGCTTGTCATTTACGTTATATTACGTGAAGTGAAATTTTACTTAGATATGAAAAATTATGACAAAAAAGGTAGCATTAATTATTCTGGACTGATTTGGATTAACTGACATTGAACCAGATAGAAACGCAATTATTCAGGCTAAAACGCCAACATTTGATTACTTATTTTCCAAAACTTATGCTAAAATATCAGCATCATGACGTGCTGCTGGGTTGCCTGATGGACAAATGTGAAATTCAGAAGTCTGACATGCAACACTCTGAACAGGTAGAATTATTAAGCAATCTTTAGTAGAGATTTCAGATTTATTTGATGAATGAAAGTTTGCAGAATTAGAGCCGTTCAAAAAATGAATTCAACATGTTCGTGATAATGGATCTAAATTGCATTTACTTGGATTGTTTGGTCCTGGTGGAGTACATTCAGTTGATACTCACATGATAAATATGATAAAAATCATTCCAAGTGATGTACAGACTTATATCCATTTTTTCTTGGATGGACGTGATGTTCCTCCTCAATCAGCTGCATGATATATGAAAGATTTTGAAGAATTCTTAAAAGATTATCCAAATGTAAAAATCTCAACATTGTGAGGTAGGTACTGGGGAATGGATAGAGATAATAATCGAGACCGTGTTCAGAAATCTTATGATGAAATAGCTTTTCAACAGACTCAAACTTCAGATACTCCTACTGAATATATTCAGAAACGTTATGATGCATGAGAAAGTGATGAATTCCTTAGTCCTGTAAGTTTTCTATGAACGGAGGCTATTGAAGATTGAGATTCAGTTTTCTTTTTGAATTTCCGTGCAGACAGAGCTAGACAGATGACACAAGCTTTAGTAGTTTCAAAAGATCCAGAAAAGGCTGAATTATACGAAAAATGGAATAAAGGATTTATTACGAAAAGTATGCCAAACTTATATTTTGTGGCAATGACTAAATACTACAAAGAATATGATGAACCTACATTCTTAGTTCCAAAGGATATAAAAAATACATTATCTGAAGTGCTATCAAATCACGATTTACGCCAATTTCATTTAGCAGAAACCGAAAAATTTGCTCACGTAACTAAGTTCTTTAATGCTGAGAAGGAAATAGTTTATGACTGACAGAAAAATACAATTATTCCATCTCATAAAGTTGCCACTTATGATTTAGATCCTGCAATGTCTGCTCCTGAGATTTTGAATACATTACTTGAAGAATCTCCAAATTTTGATGCATTTATTATCAATTTTGCTAATGGAGATATGGTATGACATACCGGAGTTTTGTCGGCTGCAATTAAAGCTGTAGAAACTTTAGATTGAATTGTGGCTAAATTGCTTCAATGGAGTAAAGATGAAAATGTAGATATTTTGCTTACAGCTGATCATGGAAACTGTGAAGAAATGTGACAAGAATCTCAACCAAAAACTTCTCATACCACGAATTTGGTTCCATTCCGATATATTCATGATTGAGAACCTCAAGATAATATAGAAAATGAATGATGATTAGCAGATATGGCTCCAACTATGTTGAAATTATTTGGAATTGATATTCCAGAAGAGATGACAGGGCATAGTTTAGTTAAATAGAATAATAAATAAAAAACTGATCATTCCGATCAGTTTTTTATATTTGTAATTAATTACTAGTATGCAATAACAACTGCAGGACTCATAGTTGTACTTAATACAACTTTTTTAACTAATTTTCCTTTTACACCAGTTGGTTTATTTTCTTCGATAGCAGCAAGTAGAGCATTGATATTTTCTACTAATTTAGCATCATCGAAAGAAACTTTTCCAACTCCTGCATGAATGTTTCCAGTTTTATCAAGTCTGAATTCGATTTTTCATTTCTTTACTTCTTCTACAGCTTGAGAAATGTTCATAGCTACAGTTCCAGCTTTTGGAGAAGGCATTAAACCTCTAGGTCCGAGCTGTTTAGCAACTGGAGCTAAATCTCTAATGTGCTCAGGAGTAGTAATCAAAACATCGAAATCCATTTTACCAGCCTTGATATCATTTAACAAACTTTCAAATCCAGCGATATCTGCACCAGCTTTTTTAGCTTCTTCAACTTTATCATCACTTACGAATACAGCAACTCTTTTAGTTTTACCTGTTCCGTTAGGAAGGATAGTCGTAGCTCTAAGCATTTGGTCATTGTACTTAGGATTTGCATTAGTTTTGATAGCAATATTTACAGTTGAATCGAATTTTGTGTAATTAGTTTGTTTAACTAATTTTACAGCTTCTTCAACACTGTATTGCTTTTGATTGTCGATAGCTTTTTTAGCTTCAACATACTTTTTTCCGTGTGTTGGCATAATAATAACAAATAATAGAATAAAAGTGGTCCATAGCGAAAGTAATTAACTTTCTGCCACAGTAATATTTCATTTCTCTAGAGAGATTAGAAATCTTATTTTAAATCACAGTCAACTCCCATATTTCTAGCAGTTCCAGCGATAATTCTGATTCATTCTTCAACGCTGTTTGCATTCAAATCATCTTTCTTAATTTCATAGATTTCTTCCAAATCTTTTCTTGAAAGTTTTCCAACTTTATTTTTATTAGGTTCTCCAGAACCTTTCTGAAGATTTAACTTCCATTTAATCAATCCAGAAGTGATAGGAGCTCAGATTTCTATTTGGAAAGTTCTGTCTACAAATACAGTTAATTTACACTTAATCTTAACATCTGTAGGAGCGAACTTTTTCATATAATCTGAAGTCTTTTCGTTGAATTCTTTTGTGAATTGTCCGATATTTACACCGTTTGCTCAAAGCATAGGTCCAAGAGGAGGAGCTGGTTGAGCTTTTCCGGCAGGAATCTCAAGATTGAGAATAGTTTGCACTTTTGCCATTTTCAAGCTTAATTAACAAATAAATCTTTTAATTTTACCATGCTCGGACAGTCTAACAAATGTATTAGCATTTGTAGAAGCTAGACATTCTGAGGTAGAAGACTCAGGCCAGGTATGGATTTGAGTATTTGAGATAATTACTCAACTTAATAGGAATTTAACTTATTATTCTAGGAATCATCAAAGTAAGTCTCACAATACATCCTCGTAATCTTCATTTTTGATTTCTACTTTAGTATCATCCGCATCTTCATCTTCGTGATATTCTGGAATACATCTTCTGCAAGGATCAGTTAATCATCTTTCATAAGCATCTCTAACTGTACCTTCATAAACTGTTTCACTATTTGAGAATGCTGGACAATCTTTATCAACGTGATATTTCTTACTATATGTAGCCCAATATACTGTTCCAGAAGGACTAACCTGTAATACTTCCTTTTCTGCTCTTTCAAGCTGTTCACTTGAAACTGGATTATAATCATAACTTGCTATCCCAGCGACAATGAGAGCTACAATAGCAATTCCACCGACTAATTTTTTAGATTTTTTATCTAAATCCTTATTAGTAAAGATGAACAATATTATAGGTAAGAATGCTAACACTGAAAGAATTGTTCATAGGTTGTTTCGTGTCCAGAATTTTAGCTGATTTTTTTCTGAAATAGGATCGATATGATTTGCTTTCTTCCACAATAATGAACCAGGAATAAAGAACAACAAATCTAATCCAAGACAAATTAATAAGAAGTAAGTTAAATTTAAACTAGGGAACCAATCAATTACATGTGTTAACTTCAATATTCCAATCGCTTCAAATGCAATTGCAATTATCCAACATACAATTGCCCAAATTCTTTTGGTAGCGGCTCTTTTTTTAGGATCACCAGTTTGCTCAATTTTTACAATTTTACCGTGACGGTCCTTACCATAAACTTCATCGTTTTCAGTTTTTGTACTTTCAACCTTGACATACTTTTTTTCTTTTGCCATAGTTAAATCAATTACTGAATAAATAAGGATTTGAGATAGTCTTTGCTTTGATGATATTTATCTGCAGGAATCTGCAATAACCATATATCACCATCAATTTCAATGACCATCAACACTCGAACATCTTTGAACATGGACAGATTTATATAACTTACTCTATCTCCAAATAATTGATTTTGAAGAATTTCTCTTTCTGTCACCATTTCATAGACATTCCCTCCCAATGTCTGAATCGTCTGAACAAAATTTAAATGATTCCCATAGTATGCAAAGTAATTTCATCTAGAATCCTGTAATGTATATTTAGGATATTCTCCAAGGATGCTTACTATGTCTAGAGTACCAAAATATTCAGTAGTACCAGGAAGCATTTTTGCATTTGTAGAAGTTAGACTTACTGAGGTAGAAGACTCAGAAGTACTAGGAGTTTTAGTATTTGAGTTGTTTACTCAACTTGATTTTCCTCATAAAGAAACTGAATCTTTAGAATCTTTATCAGGATTTGTCGAATTTTGCGTAACCGATCATCAATTTTGAGTTCATGTCTGATTAGTGATTTCATTTCAGCTCTGTAATACAGTCTTAAATAATGATTCTTTTTTTTGGTAAGTTAATGAATATACAATTGATAGACTAAGAAACAGAACTATTAATGATCGAGTAATTACTTTTTTGTTTTCTATCATGATTTGGAATCTTGCCTGATAAAATTATTGAGCAATTTCCACAGTATCCATTCAAACTGTTGTAGGAGTTAGTTGTCCAAGCCATTCAACACTTACAGTTACCAATCACTTCTCTGAATCAACTGAAAGAATAGTTCATTTAGTTCCTTTTAGATCTCACGATTTAATAAGTACCAAATCTCACTTTTTAAATGGAACTTTGATATCCAATGAATCTTCAGAAGCTTGAATTTGTTGCATCATTTGATTAAACTCATCGTCTGTAAGTGGAACTGGATGAGTATCAGCTCATACAATTAATCTTACTCATGGAGTGTTTCTGATTACATACCAAATCTTATCATTCATTCTAGATTTGAAGAACAAGTAACCTGGGTAGAGTCTCTTTTGTTTAATTACCTTTTCTCATTTTTTACTCACAGAAACTTCGTTAACCTTTGGATTTAATAATTCAATTACATCTTCTTGAAGTCACTGTCTAACAACTCTTTCTTTCAGATTCTCAAGGACAAGATCTTCTTGACCAGAGTTTACACTTAGTACATATCGTCTAAATGTACGATCTTCAATCTGTTTTTTGATTTCTACTGTATTTGTTTCTTGCATGATACTTAGTGAAGAGAATAAAAATTTTCACCACCTTTTAACTTTTTGATAATAATACTAAATAGCCTCAGGGCTCATAGCATTATAGAAAAGTTGGTACCCTTCGCTGAAAACATAGTCAGCAAGTACAAAATATAAACCAGTTACTATAACTACACCAAAAATAGCAGCAGTTAAAGTAATGTACATTTTTTTGTCTGGATGTTTTAGACTCTTTACTGTATCCAAACTGTCATAAATAAAGTCAAGCATTCAATTATTTACAATAATAAAAAACACGAATGTTTACAACAAATACTTATAAAAATTTTCACATAAAAAGCAAGAGAATTCTGACTTTATTTTGTATTTAAAGTATTTTTTTAGAATAAAAAATGCGACAGGATATACCTACCGCATAAATTTTTTTTACAGATGTTTACTCAACCACTCCTCTACTTTATCAATTAATTTTACCATTAGATATCCTTGCAATACTGCAATAATGGGAGATATAGCGAGGGATAATCCAGCACCCAAAGACTGAGCTAGCTGATAGGGGATTAGGCCGGATTCTCCAGCATAAAGTAACCCAATTAAAATAGGAGTACATATGACAGAAAATCTAATCCAAAATTTTCTCAGGTTGTAACCTTTCAGTTCTTTGTAATCAATTGTTTCATTCGTAGTATCCTCCAGTTCTTCATAACTAATTGCCTCATTCGTAATGTTCTTCAGTTCTTCGTAACCAACTGTCTCATTCATAATGATATTAGCAACAAGTCCAACAAACATAGCACATACCACGAGTGATAATGTACAAAATACACCAAAGTAGTTCGATACGCTAAATAGAACACAGGAAGTCATTAATCCGGTTCTAAGCTTTTTTTCAAATTTTTCCATTTTTGTATGTTTTTTTATGGTTGATTATTTTTGTATATATCTTTATAGATTATAAATATTTTTATATAAATGTCAAGTATATTTTTCCAACTTGCCTTTTACTTGAAACTTATAGAAAAAATCCTACACTCATTCATGTGAGAATATTAGATTTCTCAATTTTTGGTGGATTTTGAATTTAATTATTATGGTAGAAAAACAATTCTGAATCTGAGAAAATATCAAAAAGAACTGGAAAATGCCACCGGTTCAGTTTTTCATATATTCATTATTATTTTTGATATTTTTTCGATGATTTAGTATATATTCAAATATCACAAATATACTTTTTTGATGATCAGCTTTAGATATTTTTACTAAAGATTTACAAACTTTATCTATATATTTTCTCCCAATTGATAAAGAAGTTTCACATGAATTATATACATTAGACACGATCGTTCAGTCATATCAGAAATGAGAAAATATTTTCAAAACTAAAAAGCCTGAAATAGAAGAAGTGCGGTATTACATCATAAACAACCAGAATTACCTTTCTTCATTATGATTTCAGCGTTATGAAACTCTAATGTCATTCTTATCAGATTTATATGACCATCGTGGAGAGGTTTATGACCTTCTATGAGAAAATCATACTTATAATTATTTAATTCCACTTCAAAATGGAAATGAAAAACGTCCAAATTGATGATTTTTTGGATCATTCGCCTTTGTAACTTTGAGTTGATGACATATAGAAAATTTAGAAGTTATCGATTCATACCTAGCAGATTATATTGCACCAACATCTAGAATGAATTTACCATCACGATATTCTGATACATTTTGAGAGAGCCAACTTTGATTTGTAGCAGGAAATAAATTTTGATTTACGGATACAGATGGTGAAAATCTAAAAATAATGTACGAGAAATCCTTTAATGAAGACTATGAGATGAGTAAAGTAAGGGAAATATATAGTGGAGAGCAACGAAAACTTCTTCATAATAAAAATATAAAATGAGTAGTTTTTCTTGATTCAAATTTACTCAAAGAGTTGCTACCAGGATTCTCTGATAAAATGAGAGAGTGGCAGTTTGTTAATGCTTCTATTGATATAATTCGTGGGGAAGATCGTTGAAATAAAAAAGAAATTTACATTGCCGAAGTCCTAGACTATTTCTTTAATAATTCTACAACTATTGCAAAAAATCTTATAAATAATCGAGATGAAGTATTGAACAAGAGATATATTCAGATTTATTTTTCTGATATGTTTGTCAGTCAATGATTCAGGGATATGATAGCCAGAAATAACTTAAATACTAGGTTTCAGTGATGAAAAATTTATGCACGAGATGTAAATATTGCGAATAATAAATCAGATGATTTCTTAACAAAATGGTTGAAACTTTATTCTTCTACATGAGAATTGATTACTTCACAGCAGAATGAAATCCTTTCATTGGAATGATTACCAGTAGGAGAGTATCAGTTAGTGATTGATTATTATTTCTTTGTGCCAGAATCTTACAGAAAATTTATTCAGTGATTAGAGAAAAAATATGAGATTCAACTCACTCCAAGAGAAAAATGAATTTTAGTACTTGAACCAGTGAGTCATTACGATGGAGATATTCAGCGTATGCGACGAGAAAAATGAATGGTATATTATCCACGAAATATGGAAATTATTTCAGTTGAGTGAGATGTGGAAGATGTGAATTATTTCCAGTCTGATTTCTCTCAGTGATTGAATTATACTTTACGTACAGTTAAAACTGAAGACCAATTACAATCAGTAATTAATTTTAGAATTAATCCATAAAATTCAGATTTATTTTGTGAACCATCATAAAAATGAAATTGCCAAATTTTATAAAAAGATTTACAGAGTGAAAGCAGGAGAAAAAAGATTATCAGCCTAGAGAAGAAGTAGTAAATAAAACAGCAGAAGAGATTTGAAATATTATACGCAGTTGAAATTTTCAATGAGAGAATTTTAATAAAACCGTAAATTATATAGAAAGTATTATAGTATGAATTCTTGAAAATGATGCAAAATTAATGAATTTAGAGCGTGTATATTATACAGGGAAATTATCACTTGCATTAAGTTTCCCTTTGTTTGTATCTACACAAGATTTAGAAAAAGAAGATCCAGAAATTAGGGAAATGTATAATAAAAATCGTGTTACAAGAGTTTCAACGGATTCCTTGAGAAGGTATGTTGTTTTAAAAGCTTTAGATGGAATATTAAAAATATCTTCTGCAGAAGAATTTGGAGAAAAACATTATAAAATATGAGATATAGAAATTAATTCATTCGAAGATTTAGAGAAAAGTAGAGCCCAATTACAAGAAATGTACGAAAAATTTGAAAATTATGATATTCCATGATATAAAGAAGCAGTAGAATATGCTGCAAAAAATTGAATTAAGACAAATTTTTACTCATAATAGTTAAATTAAAATATATCGTTTGAAACAAATAACTTGACTTTTATAAAAAATAATTTACTATCTTAGTAGAAACAAAACGATAAAAGTCATGAAAAAGTTAGTGTTTTTTTTATTCATCATTTTTGTGTCTGTGCCAGTAGAAGCTCAATTTGCTCTCAAGGGAGGCGTTTCATACGCAAAAAATGAAGTGTCTAATTATGTAGTTACCGGACAATTCTATAAAGAATTGCTGGTTCTAAGTGCAGATCTAATTATGCCTACAGAAAAAATTGATAATCTTTCTGGCTCTGGGCGTATTGGATTAGGATTCGGAGATAGAAGAATTAGGTTTGCTGGAGACTTAGTTGCCACATATGAAGATAAAAATTGGAGATGTGGTTGTGGAGTTGAAGCAAATTTGAAGCTCTTCAGTGTATTAGGTGCTTTTGCTAGATGGTCTAGAACGTTTCCAATAGCCAAAAATGGCGACCATGACGAGGTTATATGGGGAAATGGACGTTCAGAGTTTTCTCTGGGTATCGTAATCGATTTGGGGAGGTCTTATTAGGATCTCCCTTTTTCTAAATTATAATAATCATAGATATTTTCTTAGTTTGAAATCAATATTACCAGCCGAATAAACAACGATTACGCTATTTCAATCAGCTTTTTCTATCACATTTCCTACTTCGCTAAATTCTTTCAAATAAGTATTTCCACAATGTTTGGCAAAAGCATTCCCCAAATCTTCTACGCTCTTTAAATTCAAATCTTTGAAAATTTCCTCATTCGCGAAATCTTCAATTTTTTCTCTCGCAGCATAAATATCATAAATATAACTTTCATTATATAGTTTCAAAGCATTAGGAAATTCATTCCATCCAACCAAAATTCTATGCATTTGATGAGGCTGAAATATGCAAATCAATTTTTTGTTAGGGAATTTTTCTTTTAGTGCTTTGTATCATAGTTCAATACTTGATGCAACATGTCCATAATCACTAAAAATCTGAACTCAATTTTCTGTTTCTTTCAAAAATTCCATTCTTCTCCAGATTCACTTAAAATTTTTCAAATATCCACGAATTTTATCTTCCGCTTCCAATTCTTCAATTCACTCATCCTTCATCAATCATTTCAAAAGATCGCAGACCAATGATGCATTAGCTTGCTGATGTTCTCACCATACAAAATGCATATCAAAACCTTCTCTATTCGCAATTATTACTTTATTTGCTTTCAGAATTTTTTCACTATTCAAATCTTTTAAACAATAAACACGATCCTTAGTTTTAGCAATCATTTCCAAGAAAGCTGACTCATAATCTTCCCAATCTTTGAAATAATCTGTATGTTCCAATTCCAGACTTGTGATTATAGCTTCATCCAAATTTAAATTCAAGAAATGGCGTTGATATTCACATGATTCAAGTAAAAAATAATATTTCTTCACGAGTGAGTAGTCCAATTTTCTTCACGTGAAAATATAATCAAAAATATTTTTCAAATCATCTTTATGCTTTAAATTCAACATATAACTTTTACCACCAAAATCAGGAACCAAAGCTCCGACTATTCCAATCCCAAAATTAGGTAAACAATGTGATGCTACATAAATTCACATAGCACTTGAACTAGATTTTCCATTTGTTCCTGTAAATCCTATACTCTTGAAATATTTAGTCATTTCTCCAAGGAACTGAAAATAATCCCAAATTAGAAATGATTTATGTTCAGATTTTTTCAATTCAAAAGCTTTCAAAACTTCAGGACTTTCTTTAGTCGCTGCAGAGTATATTATAGCATCATCAGGTTTAATTTGATATTTTCAATGTTTAAATATCTGGACTCATTTTTCTTGTAGCTGTTGAGTTATTTGAGATTCTTGTTCGTCTATTCATATTAGATTATGAAATCACAGATCCCATAAAATTCAGACTAAATTACTTAATCATGATCCACCAGCTCATACGAAAACGATATTTCACTGCATATTAATTAGAAAAATTAATATAAATCTAACCCTAATTTTAACGTTTCCACAGATTAAAGCAAGGGAGTTTTTACTTTAAATATTAAATTAAAAATATTTACAAAAATAAATCTTGATTTTTAATATGTGTATGATTATACATAAGTAGCTTAATATGTTAAACTATAAAAATAAACGAAAATGAGAAAGAAAAAAAGGCTTCTTGGAGAACGGGTTCTTACTCTCAATGAATTTCTAGAGGGGGAGAATTTCGATGATTATGATGTTCTCCTTTCATTCTTTAGATTGGAAGGATATGATGTCGAAGATGAAATTTACGAGACAGACTTCCAGGAATTGAAAAGGAAATTTGAGGAAATTCACGGTTAATTCCAGAATTTAGAAAGACTAGTGAGGAATCTCTTACTAGTCTTTTATTTACAAAAATAAATCTTGATTTTTTAAGATTATATTATTATATACACACAATATACAAAATAAAAATCATTATGAAAAATAAAAAAGAAAACGCAGTAAAAAAGTCGCTTGAAGCATGGGCGAGAAAGGAGTTCTTTGATGATGAACTATGGCAGTTTCTGAAATGCTGTGATGATATTTACTCTCCTGATGAAATAATATCAGAGAAAGAGTTCAAAAAGTTAAAAGCAGGTTTCAGACGTTAATCTTTTTAGAAAAGATCGATAATGAATATGTTATCGGTTTTTTTTAATGAATGATTTCAAATTCCTATAATATAAAAAATACAAACTTTTAATATTTTTTGGTAAAATGTGATAACTATGCGCTATCTTATTTTATTTATTTTGACTTGAAATAGTCAAACCTTTGTCTATAAGCAATATCAGTCCAAAATACAATTTTTGGCTAAAATTTTACCTTAATCATAGACACAATATGACAAACTGACTTTGACTATTCTTGGCATTTTACATCTTGGTAGGTCAACCAGCATTGCTAGGATGGATGCGAGATAATTATAATTTATATGAATTAGCATGATTGAATGCATGAATATTCCTCATTGCACGAATAATATCATCAATGTGTAAAACTCCGAAAAAGAAAATATGAACAGAAGCAATTGCTTCTCAATTATTGTGAGAAAATGCAGAGACTTGAGCATGAACTGGAGCAACAGTTGTAAAAGTTCAAGAAACAACAGTTAAAGAAATAGAGGTTGCAAAAGTTGATATTAAAGAAACTCTTCCACAGCCAGAAGAAGAACCAGAAGAAAATATCCAGCAAAATATAGCTGAAGAAAATAAAGAAGAAATCAAGGAAGAAGTTGAAGAAGAACCAAAAGAAGAGAAATCTGAAGAAAAAGTTCCAGAAAGACCAATGAGAGAAAGTGTAACTATTCCAAAAATTGTTCAGCCTCTTTCATGACACCAAGCTCCAAAAAAGAGAAAGAGAGAAAGATGCCGATGACAGTGGTTAGTATTATTACTTACACTTGGAATTGCAGCTATAATAGCTTGGACATTATGGGAATTCTTAGGAAATTGGTGAATTGGTATTTCATTATTCCTATGACGAATCTTATACTTAGTTATCGGAAAGTTATTTGATATTAATGGATTCTATAATGCTAAGAAATTGTTCACAAATTGGTTATATGTAATATTAATTATAGCGTGAATCGGTTACGGAATTTATGCAACGCAAGATTACACTTCACTTAATTTAATAAAAGATAAAGCTATTTCTTATGTACAAGATCGATTTAAATCTGAGGAAAAAACTGCTTGAGAAACTAATACTTGAGCTGATTGAGATATCATATATGTGTTTGAATGAACATGAGAAGTTATTGAAGATGCAGAAGATAATACAGAAGTATTAGATGAAGATTTAGCACCAGAAAATGAAATAGAAAATACAGAAATAGATACTTGAATAGTAGAAAATATTGAACCAGAAATTGAGGCTCAACCAGAACCTATAGTTGAAGAACAGCCTTCTAGCTTATCTCCAGAAGAAGCTAAAAAACAAGTAACAATGTGAGAAGCTATCAAGTCATTATTAGCATGAGCTACATTGTCTACAAAAACTAACGTATCATTTAAGTATGTTTCAAAATCTAACGAATTATATCCATATTTCAAAACAGCACAAGAAAGATGGATGATATGAACAGATACAGATCCAAGTAAATTAGTTTCATGTGATACATACATAACTATGAAATGAATCTGGGAATGACGAGATGTTGGAAATTATGTAAAGAGCCAAGTTAAAACAGCTTACTGGAATAAAGCAGAACAATTATGAAAATTGAATTGATGTCAGAAATGAAAATATGTAACTAAATGAAATTTATAGTTCATTTAAATAACAAAGAATCCTCCATTTCGGAGGATTTTTTTATTTATAATAATTATTTATCATTTCCAGCAGCTACTTTCCAATTCTTGAAATCATCTCTGCAAATCATGGAAAACAGTTAAACGTTTATCCCAGATTCACCAAATCATATTTGATGTTCATTCTAAAAAGTCACGGTCATGTGAAACTATCAATGTTACTCCATTAAATCACTGTAACATCATTTTGATAGTTTCCTTAGATCATAAGTCTAAATGGTTAGTTGGTTCATCCATTATGATTATATGTGGCTTCTGTAATAACATTTTAGTTACCGCAACCTTTGCCATTTCTCATCACGAAAGTGATGAAACTTTATGATCCATTTTTTCTACATCTATTTTCAAAGTTCATAAAAAGGCTCTCGCATCTTGGTAGGAAATTCAGACTCACATAACAGCTTCGATTACAGTATCATTTGGATGTAAATCATCAAAAACCTGTGAATATGATCAAATACGTAAATCTGGATGAACTTTTACAGATCAATGAAGTGGCTGAAGTTGTCCCAAAATCGTCTTTATTAACGTAGTTTTTCAGATTCAGTTTTTACCAATTATTCCAATATGCATTTCTTTAGTTATTTCGATTTTATTTGGCAAAGTAACCAATTCTTTTCATGGATATCATACAGTCAATCCTTCAATCTGCATAATCAGATTTGGTAATCTTTGTGATAATTTAAAATTGATTTTCTTTGGATCTGATTCAGTCTCTGGAGCTTCTATTTTTTCAATTCTATCGAGCATTTTTATCCTACTCTGAACTTGTGCAGCTTTACTAGCCTTATAACGAAACTTTGTAATAAAAGCTTCCTGCTGTTGTAAATATTTCTGTTGTGCTACATAATTTTTATGTTGAATTTCCAGATTTTTCTCCTTCTGACGTAAATAATCTGAATAATTTCATTCATAAAGATGTAACTTCTTTTGGCTGATTTCTACCACACGATTAAAACACGAATTCAGAAACTTTTTATCATGAGAAATACAAATCAAAGTCTTTCACCATAATTCACAGAAACGTTGTAAGAAAAAGATTCATTCGATATCCAAATGATTAGTTGGTTCATCAAGCAATAATAAATCAACTTCTTGAATTAGAAATTTGGCTATTTGAAGTTTAGTTTGTTCTCATCATGATAACTGCTTAATCTTGAAATTAAGCATAGCTTTTGAAAATCAGAAGTATTTTAATATCTCAATTTGCATTCATCGTTTCTGATATCCATTTTCTTTTCTAAGGAAATCCTGTAGTTTGTTTTGTTCTTCTATCAATGCGTGATGATCAGATTGTTCATCAGTCAATAATTTCTCAATCTCATCCAATCTTTCCATAGCCAACTTGATATCCGGAAAACATGTTTTCATCTCTTCTTCCACTGTATGTTCATCATTTGCCCAAAATAAATCCTGAGAAAGATATCATATTTTTACACCATTAGCAATTTCTATCATTCAAAATCCTGATTCTTCTTTTCATATCAACATTTTCAGAAGTGTAGATTTTCCACTTCCATTCTTTCATATCAAAGCCACTTCATCACCAAAACGTAACTGCAAATTTGCATCATCAAAAAGAATAGTCTTTCAGATTTGTTTGTCCAAATGATGAATTTTGATTATATAATCTTTTTTAGCCCAAGATCTTTCCTGAAAATATTGCTTTGGAATAGACTGTAAAGGTGACATACTAGGTTGAATATCTTCAAGCTTCGGTTCTTCATCAGCGAATAAATCAACTTCAAAAAATTTACTCAAATATTTTTTCAGACTTTTTATTTTAGTTTCTTCCTTTGTCGGTTTATTAAACTTTAAAAGATAGTCTGAACATAATTCATAGACTTCCGCATATGTTAAATCTGGATTTAATTCAAGTATTTTCGTTATAGATTCATCAATTGCTTCCTCTAATGTCATTTCAATTATTACTTCATAAAACTAGTCATATTCTCTTTAAAATATTTGATTTCATCTGGACCTGCATTATATAGCTCCATTGCGTGCAACAAATCTTTACAAGACTGAACAAAATAACGTCTAGTCTGAATCAATGCCGTTAATGGAATATCATCATTTTTATGTGGACGGAGTTGTGCCAAATATTCATCGTTTTCTTTCTGTAAAGTCTCTAGAGCTAGCCAAGAATCTCCCAAAGCCTTCTTGCTATCAAAACGTTGATACAGGTGTAAAATACTACTATAAAATGCTATTACCATTTCACGTGTTAATTCATAATCTTTCTGCAAATTATCACTACTACTTCGCTGCCAGTCTTCAATATGAGTCCAAACATCTTTAATAGCTTTACATGAGTCTCATACTGACAATACGCTTTGATATAATTCAGAATTTTCCTGACTCTTTTCTGATACAGGTAATCAAACTAGAAATTTCAATAGTTCATTCTGAATATATTTCATATCACGATAAATCTTCGACAAATCATTCTTATCAAAGTTTCACTTAAATGATAACGTAGTAGCTAATTCTTCTTCCGTACTTGCTCATGTATTTATTCCAATTGGAGAGAAGTCCCAAACATTTAGATTATATTTTATAGCATTCCAAAATAGTATAAGCATATCCTGTTTTACTGCTAGCTGAGCAACTGTAGGGTCCAAATCTTCAACCTTAAAAATTTTATGAACAGCGAGTTGAATAGTCTGTTTTGATTCTTTAATGATTTTTTCCAATAACTTAGCAGCAGGCGATACAAGAGGAATAAATACCAAACAAAATATAGTACGCCAACAGAAATATATCAATGTAAATGATATTATAACTCATAGATTTAATTGTATAAATTCTTCATAAAATACCATAATTAAAGGCAAACATAATACTCACATAACAGATGTAATTAGATTGAAACATACATGCCAGAGAGCAACTTGTTTCTTAATCGCGACTTTATTAGATCATATAGCTCACAATACTATAGTAATAGTAGATCAGAGATAGGTTGCAAAGGCTACGGCTAGTGCTGAGTCAGGATATAAAATTCCTGCTGAAACCATTGCCAATGATATAATAAATATTAGGCTTCATGACTGAACTAACAGAGTAAGTAATAATCAAATTCAGAAAAATATCCATGGACTCATTCTAACATATTCGGCAAAATTTACCATTTCTGTAACGAAAGCTAGTCAATCTTTCATTAAAGAAAAAGCCAAAAATATTAAACCAAAACTGAACATAAATTTACTTATTATTACGACTTTACTTCGACGAGATAGAAATGTTAATCAAATTGCACCCAAAAATATCAATGGTAGAGCTAATATAGAAACATTTAGACTTAATCATACTATTCATAAAACTGAACTAGTAATCATAGTACCAATATTAGATCAAAGAATAACTGCTAATGCTGATGTAAGAGAAAGGATTCCCGTTCACACAAACGCAAGCACAAGCACAGAAACAACATTTGAACTCTGTAATATTGTCGTAATTAAGATTCAACTTCAAAAAGATTTGAGAACTGATGATGTGAACTTTTTTAGTAAATTCTTAAATCATCAGTTTGTTACAGAAGAAACGGCCTGCTCTAAATATCACATTCAGAATAGAAAAAATCCAAGTCATCATATGAACTGTAATATTCATTCTAGCATTACCTTGAACTGAACAATAAAATTTTAACAATTAATTGTAGTTATCCAATATCAAAATGCAAGTAAGACAACTACTACAATAGTATGATAACTATAAAATGTTTTCTTTTTCATTGTTTTTGATTTTTATATAAATAATATTTCATCATAGTTTTACATATTATCTTATCATAATGGGTTATCAGTGAATGCAAAGTTTTAAAGCTGAGAATCAAAGGAAAACAACACTATTACTAATTTGATTTCCAGTTGTCTTGCTTTTGATTTTTTGGGTGGTATTGACTCTATTTTTTACAGATACAGGTTCTTGGAATGATTGATGGAATTTAACGATGAAATATTTCCCAATAGTTTTGGTAGGTCTAGGTATTTGGGGAGCAGTATCTTTTTATATGCAGAAGGATATTATGTTTTGACTATCCGGAGCTAAACCTATTACAAGAAAAGATAATCCTGAAGTGTATAATATAGTGGAAAATCTTTGCATCTCAAAATGACTCCCAATGCCAAAGATTGCAATAATGGATGAACCATGAATGAATGCATTTGCAACCTGATGGAAACAAAAAGATTCACGAATCGCTTTTACATCTGGATTATTAGAAAATCTTAATAAAAAAGAGGTAGAAGCGGTAGCAGGACATGAACTTACGCATTTGATAAATAAAGATTCTATGCTGATGTATGTAGCTTATGTATTCGTTTGAGTAGTAAGTTTAGCAGGGCAGTATCTATTGAGAACTCAGCTTTATGGATCTAGCTCTTCTGATGGTAAAAAAAGCTATAATGGAATGTTTATATTCTGAATAGCATTTCTAGCTTTATGATATTTGTTTTACCCATTAATGAGATTAGCGATATCTCGTAAAAGAGAATATATGGCTGATCTATGATCAGTAGAATTGACAAGAGATAATCAAGCAATGATTTCAGCTTTAAGAAAGATATCAACTAATTCTTATGTGTCCAAGGCTAATGATTCAATTTCATCATTCTTTATAGCAGAACCGAAAAAATTTGGTATAGATAAAGTTAAAGAGATAAAAATGCATGCTGCAGGTATAGAAAAGAAAACAAAAACATCGATACGGGATTCACATCCAAGTATCGATGATAGAATTGCAAGATTACAGAATTATTAAGATAGTCTAGCCTTAATTTCTTCTACTCTCTTTTTCTTAACTTTTTTCAAATTCAATCTTTTTCTTTTTATGAATGTTAATTTGCATTCAATAAGACGTAGATAAGTAATAATAATCAAAACAACTTCTACTATAGTAAGATAAATTAAAATTTGGTATCTAAACTGAGCGATTCATAATAAACAGAATATTAGTGAAGATGTTAACTGAAATGAGTAGTTTGAGTCTGTGTTATATCCCAAAATCTCAGCATCATCCTTAGACATTCAAGGAATATATGCTATAAAATTTCATATACCATTTGCACTGTATATTGTAATTAGTGCTCGGAGCAAGATATTAAACCAAAGTTGTTCCATAGGTAAATCCATTTTTGTTTTTGTTTAATATATAAATTATTGATTATAATTATATTCTTTCAGCAAAAATCATCATTCTTTTGTCAATTCTTCAAATTGGATAGCATCACATTAGTGTAATGTATTCTTTTCAATCTTCTCCAAAATTAACATAAGTATTGTTTACATCTCTAGGTCTAACCACTACAGTTTTTAATACTTTATATTCATATAATACTCCATCCCATACGACCTGAATTTTATCATTTTCTTTTAATTGAGGTATATTACGAAATACTGTTCAGTATGGATTCTTTTTCCAGTATTCCTGAGAAGTGTGTCCAAAGAAGAAAGCATTTCATCATTCTCATGGATTTGGAGTAGTTGGATATTTTACCACTCAATTTTCTAAATCTGAATCAAAGCTAGTTTCAGTCCAATCTTTATTGGAAGATAAACTACTTTCTACTAAAGGGACATCCAGATTGATAGCAGGGATAATAAGTCTATTTGTTGGAGGTAATAAGTTGAATGAAAAGTCATAACTATCAAGATTCTGCTGTAAATAATGATCCATATCAGTAGCTACCTCCTGTTCCATAGAAATTACTCATTCATACTGTTCTACTAGATTTTCAACCTCCTGAGCAGATCAATGATTTCGACTAAATGATGAATTCATAATATCTTCTGAGATTCAGTATACTTCGTTAGGAGAAATACGATCATTGATATTATCAATTACTAATTGTGCATTTGTTATTAAATATGTTCATAAGAAAAGAACTGTAAAAATCAGTCCAAGTACCTTTAATTCCTTGAAAATTTTTGAAAATTTATAAAATCTACTTCTAGGTTGTGTTAGTACGTATTCGAGATCTTCTAAAGTCTGATACATTCAAATAAAACTATGAATATAAATTAACGATTAATTATATTCACAAAATCGAAAAAATGCAAAAAATCGGGTACTTTTTACCAGAATTTCTCATTTAATTTGGGAAAATTAAATATTTTTTATTGACTTAATAATTTTTATGATATTTTTTGATAACTTTTGGTTATAAAAAAACCGACATTTTTGGTGCCGGTTCATTATTTTACGAGATAAATTTATTAATTCAAAGCTGATCAATTCGTAATTTGAACTTGAATAGCTCACAATTCTTCCATATCTGCTTGATCTCACATTTGAGTAGTGAGATATCATGGATATTTATCAAAGAAAACATGTCATGGACATTCATTTACTTCCCAATCTTCGCCTAATCAGTACATTGGATATAATTTCAAATGTAGGTGATTTACTCACATTCATTCCATAATCATTCATACACGCTGAACTTTCAGACTTTTTTTGAGCATATCGATTACCTCTTTTGTAGCAGCTATTAGTCTTCCATAAAATTTTTCATCATCAATCAAAAATAAATCTGAATCATAATGCTTCTTTGGAACAAGCAAAGTCTGTCATTTTACATTTGGCATAATATCTAGAAATGCCATAAATTCATCATTTTCCCAAATTTTAAAACATGGAGCTTCTCCATTGGCAATTTTACAGAAAATACAGTCAGACATAGTTATGTTATTTAATAAATAAATATTAACAAAATACTAATTCACAATTATGATTTTTTACCCGATTCTTTATAGTTTCTTTATCTTTTTTAGCTAGGCTTGCGAAACTAATAGAATCGAGAATAAATAGAGTATTCTCATTATCATTTTTTCACTCAATTATTCAATTTAGAACATCAATAGAAGACTCATTAACTTCTGAAATATTTCTTTTGCTTGTAATATCTCACGTAGCCAAGAATTCATCAAGTGTGATCTTTTCACTTAATAAATCTTCATAAACTTCAAAAATAAATCAAACTTTGTGTGCAATTTTCAGATTTTTATTTCATCTTTCTTCTAATTTTTTTGCAGTGGCTGATAATTTTTTCTTTTCTTCAATTACAAAATCATCATCTTCAGGTCGTAACAATTCGAGTAATAAATCAAAATATTTTTGCATAATTATTGTATCATAGAATAAAATTCTTCCTTTTTATCTTCACCTAATTCTAACTCATCTACAATTTGCTCTGAATAAGAGTTAATTATCATTCAGATTGCTTTCTCAGAACTTAATCCGCGACTTTGCATATAGAATAATCTCTCTGGACTAATACGTTGAACTTTGGCTCAATGAGAAGCTTTTACATCAGGAGAGTCGACTCTAAGTCATGGAATGAGTGAAATGTATTTCGCATTTCAAAGAAGGAGAGTTTCTTCATAAAGTTTAGCATCGACATTTTTGATTCCACTCTCAATATGTAAATTCCCATCCAAAGTAATCGATGCGTTATCTGAGGCTAATGCAATTACGTTAATTCAGACTTTGGTATTGCTTACTTTGAAGTTTGTATTTATATCTAATTTTACATTTTGATTTTCGATAGCAGGGATTAGGAAATAGCATTCGACGTTCGCATTCTCATTCTGGATATCAAAATTGAACGAAATCTGACTATTCTTAATCACAGCTCAGAATTTAATATTAGAATCTGAATCTGGGATAATTTGAAAAACTCCTTCTTCATTTTCAAATTTACGCAAAATGTTCTTTTCAGAATTTTTCCAAATTATTTTTTGCATTATTAATCTTCTGGATTAGTAAATCAGTATTCTCATTCGACATCTTCGTATCAATTGTTATTTCAGAAAAATCATTCTAAATCTTTCATCACATCCTCTTCAAAAGTATTGGTATTTTCGTATGTAAAGGTAGTTCATGAGTCTGAAACTTCTTCTCACGTTAAAATTTCATTATCTTCATCAGGTGTCTCTATATTTGGATTTGTATTTCCAAACATAAGCCAAAGGACAGCAACTACTGCTATAATCAATGCAACGTATAACGCACTTTTCCATCGTTTATTCATGTTACTATAGGTCTAGAAGATAAAACATCATTTAATTATATGATTTCATTTTGTCAATTCAAACACTGTAGTTCAGGAAAGCAATTTTAATTTGACTTTTACGGTGTTTTATATATAATCAAATATGTGTAGATTTTAATTATTTTTCAGATATAAAATGACAGAAACAAGTAATCTTTCATACGATGCATGGAGAGAATATCTAAAAAATGATAGAGAGATGAATACTAAATGGAAATCTTTAGTAGCTCTATGAGAAAATGTTAAGAAGGATCTAAAAAGCAATTTAGAATCTCTGCCAAATTCAGAAGCTTTGAGAAGAAGAAAATATTTGACTGCAAAAAATATTTTTAATATAATTAGTACAGCAAGGGAAAAACCTAATTTTAACTGGGGACAAAAATTGATTTATAATGAAGAAGATGAACGTTATGAGTATGTAATCCAATGTATAAATCCATCTAGTGACTACATATTTAGAAAGATTAAAGAAGAAAGGGGAGTGACAAATATGCACGGAGAAAGTATAGATAAATATTTACAGCCAGTGGCTGATAAAATCTGGGCTCTAAAGGATACTTTGAGAGTATCTATTCAACCTGAAGCTAAGCCATCAGATTTATTATATGAATCTATGAAAACATGAAAAATGCCAGAATGAGTAGAAAATCATTATGCATGAAATGATAGAGATATCGTAGATGAGAATGGAGACGTTGTTCCAAATCCAAATAATTTGCATATTCCTAATGAAAATATGGAAGTCGTAGAAGATGAAGTAAATGAATGAAAGAAAAATGAGAAAAAAATAGAAAAAGCAGATAAAAAATCTGATCCAGAACAATTAGAAATTCCATTCGAGTTTGATGATTAAAAGTAAAAAAAATATTAAAAAACAAAAACAGAAAATTATGAAAAAGGCATTATTGTTTATTTGGTTGTGTATACATAGCTTTTTAGGGATAGTAGTGTCTATCATATGTGTAGATTGGCTACTTGGTGGTGGTTGCTCACGGGTTTTAGATTGTAAGTACGAGCCAGCATTCCTTTCACAGGTTTGGCAGGTAACATCTTACATTTACACTTGGGCACCTGAAGGTACTATATTCAGGTGGCTCCTCTTCGTGATAGCACTTATCGTAACGATAGGACTTCCTATCGTATTGACTGTGTACTTTTACAAGCAAACTCAAGAAATTTACAAGAAGTATCGGGAGGCATAACTCTCGATATTTTTTTAAAATAAAAAATTAATTTATTTGTATTTCAATAATAAATTCCTATCTTATGTTAGGAATTTTATTTTGAATGAGAATATGCTTTCAATTAAGAATCTTTCAGTATCTGTATGAGAAAAAGAAATTTTAAATCAGATTTCTTGTGA
>Ga0247608_10002206_pt1 | contig 24993 bp, 28 predicted proteins | sample 176DNAGHGlowgp2_FD_193490 | JGI IMG/M metagenome (GOLD analysis project Ga0247608, IMG submission 193490) | Sheep rumen microbial communities from Palmerston North, Manawatu-Wanganui, New Zealand - 1766 DNA GHGlow gp2 | ecosystem: Host-associated > Mammals > Digestive system > Stomach > Rumen ... | reverse complement strand
GTCGCGACTCTCGCTGGCGGTATCATAATCTTTATTTCGGGGCTCTTGCTATTTACAAACCAGTTCGCGGGCCGCATTTAATAAGTGGCGTGCTGGATAGTCCGTTTTATTCCGCGCTTTCCATCTCGTTAATCAGCTGGATATTGTACAGCTTTTGCACCTGTAAAATATCGAGGATAACGGCGATGCGCTCGTAAGTCGTGCCCTTGTCGATCTTGATGGCGACAGGGGATTTCTTATTCTGCACCGTTGCTGCCTTTTCGCGGAGTTCGTCGGGAGTGCCGCGCTGGCCGTTAAATGCGAGTTCCGTCTCAGAGAGTTCGATGTACAGACCCTCGGGCGTGGCGCTACCCAAATGCAAGTGCGGTGTTATTTTGTCTAAAATGTACAGGAACAGGATGCCGGCCCAGAATCCGACCGTCGCCGGGATGAAAGCGAGTTTGCCCATCGATTCGCTCGCGCTGATTGCGGGCAAAAGCAGGCTCCAGACGGAAGCCGCCACCATGACGCCCGCCGCAAACGAGAGTAGACCCCGCTTGAGGTTTTGGCTCATCTGCTTGCGCATAAAGAACACGCATGCGGCCCCCAAGACGGTCCCTAAAAATGGGATGGCAAGACCTTGCGCAATTTGTAATATGGGCTCGTTCATACATTAAAAGATAGCATAATGCGTATCAGTGTGTTGAGATTAGCTCTGTACAAATGTACACTATTTTTGCGTGGCGGTTTCAGAGAGCTTCTTGATTTCCTTGTCAAAGTCCGAAAGGTAATCTCTGTCTTGCACCAGCTTGAACTTGTCGTATTCGGCAAAAGCCTTCTGCTTCGCGTCTTCTGCCGAGACCGTTCCCGCGTTTTGCAGAATGTCGAAATTGTACACGGATAGGAACTTTTCTAGTTGCTGCTGCCAATCTGCCATGTTCATCACGATATGGTTTTCTGCCTGGGTTTCTGCAAAATCCAGGAATGCCGTTGAAAGACGATTGAGCTTCAAGATTTCTTTTTCTGAAAGGTAGTTCTTGGCGACAATTGTGTCGGATCTTTGTACACGGCCGTCGGGAGCCTTTTTCCATGTGGTCAGCCCCATATGCGGTTGCTCGGCATTTGCCCGTGAATAAATGATTTCGGCTGCGGTCTGGTGCGTGACTGCCCAGTGCATCATGTTCTGCACGATTTTGAAGAATAGCAGTGTCGCTTCCGATTTTGGGTCGTAGTCGGCGCTGCATTCCGCATAGATATCCGTAATCTTCTGGTAATACCTGCGTTCTGAGGCACGGATTTCGCGGATACGTTCCAGCAAGTCGTCGAAGTAGTCCTTGCCGAAATGCGTCCCCTGCTTGAGCCGCTCGTCGTCAAGGACAAAACCCTTGACAATCATCTCCTTGAGAACCGTTGTCGCCCAGATGCGGAACTGCGTGGCCTGATAACTGTTCACGCGGTAGCCCACGGCGATAATGGCGTCGAGGTTGTAAACGTTGGTATCGTACACCTTTCCATCGGCGGCAGTTATCCCAATTTTTCGGAGAACTGATTTCTCGGCAAGTTCCCCGCTTTGGAATATTTCGCCTAAATGGTAACTGATCGTCCGCACGTCCACCCCGTACAACTCGGCCATCCGCTTTTGCGGCATCCAGAACGTGTCGCTGTTGAAAATTACCTCGATGCGGGATTCTCCCTGGCTTGTCTTATACAACAAAATGCTCGAAATTTCGCTATTTTGGACGGTTTCGACGGCAGAATCGTTTTGCGAGAAATATCTTAGCGCCATCTGCACCTGGGGCTTTTTTCGGTCTGCTTTTTCGGCAACCAGTAGGCAAGCCTCGCGCGAAAGATGGCAGTTTTCGACTTTGCGGAAGGAGCCCGATCCGAGCCGGACCATTTCAACCGTCTGGTTAAAATGGTTTGCCTCACCTAGACCTTTGGCGCTTGCGGTCTCTTGTGCTTTTTTGAGGATCCTTTCGAATTTCTGGTACGTGCTGTATCCCATAGCCGTACAGAGGTCCCTGGCGCTCCAGAACGCGCTGCCATTGTCGGCGACCTGCTTGATCCGTTCGAAATCGGATACTAATGGCTGTATTTCGTCATTTTCTTTCATACCTACACAAATGTATACTAATTTTGTAGCTCTGTCAAGTTATTCCGTATTTTTTTACAAGGCTGCGTGGTCATTGCGTTCCGACTGCGTTCTGGCTGCGGTTTCGGACGGGCTGACGGATTGGCCTAGCAGAGCCATTTTTGCGCGGCTGTCAATGTTTTTTTTTGAATTTTTCAAATTTTTTTCCCAAAGGCCCCGTTTCCCCTGCCATATATCATGTATCCCCCTTGTAACAATTCCGTAATTTTCTAAATTTATACGCAATTACGCAATCTGTGGTAACGGATATCACGGATTGCCGCACATTGAACGGACGAGACCCTCGCGATGACGTTGACTAGTGACTTTTTGTTTGCCGGACCGCACCCCGCAGTTCCCCGTATACTGGGAAAAATGGGCTTTTTGCTCTAGAAATTGATATTTTGGGATCGCAATTTCTTTGGAAAACTAAATGAAAAAAGTCATTACTTATGGTACATATGACCTTTTGCACCAAGGTCATATCAATCTGCTTAAGCGCGCAAAGGCATTAGGTGATTATTTGATTGTTGGGGTTACGAACGATAATTTCGATCGTGACCGTGGGAAATTGAATGTCCGAAACAATGTCCTTGAACGTGTTGAGGCTGTAAAGGCTACTGGACTTGCCGACCAGATTATTATTGAAGATTATGTGGGGCAAAAAATTGATGATATCCAAAAGTATGATGTGGATATTTTTGCGATTGGATCTGATTGGGAAGGCAAGTTTGATTATTTGAATGAATTCTGCAAAGTAGTGTATTTGCCGCGAACGGAAGGAATCTCGTCAACGATGCTTCGAGCGGCAAGCCAGGATGAAATTCGTCTTGGCATAATTGGTTGTGGCCGTATAGCCCATAAATTTGCAAACGAGGTTCCAAATGTAAGTGGAGTCGTGATTAGTGGCGCTTATGATATTGATGAAAAACAGGTTGTAGCATTCGCGAAAGACTTTAATATTCCGTCTATATACAAAGATGCTGATGAATTAATAGAATCTGTTGACGCAGTCTATATTGCAACGCCAAATACAAGCCATTGTGACCTTATAAAACGAGCACTAAATAAGGGTAAGCATGTGCTGTGTGAAAATGCGTTGGTTACTAACGAAACTGATGCGCAAGAAATTTTTTCGTTAGCGGAACAAAACAAAGTTGTTTTGATGGAGGCTCTGAAAACGGCGTACTGCCCAGCATTTAACCATCTTATGACGATGATTAAATCGGGACTGATTGGAGAGGTTGTTGATATTGAGGCTTCTGTATCGCAATTGAAGGGTCATGCTGATTTGCGAGAACTGAATAAAGAACTTGGTGGCGGAAGTTTCTACGAGATGGGAAGTTATACATTGCTTCCTATGTTCAAATTACTTGGAACGGAATATGAGTGTATGAATGTCTATAGCCGGATGGAAAACGATGTAGACATGTATTCTAAGGGTGTCGTGCAGTATTCAAATGCGGTATGTTCGTTTAAGTTGGGAATGGGCGTTAAAACGGAAGGAAACTTGGTGATATCCGGAACGAAGGGCTATGCGTATGTTCCCGCACCATGGTGGAAGATGGATTATTACGAACTCCGTTATGAAAATCAGAACGAGAATAAGAAATTCTTTTATAAATATGATGGGGAAGGCTTGCGGTATGAATTGCATGAATTTGTTACATGCGTTTTTAATAAGCGGATGCATTCTGTCAAACTCCTCCCAAAGGAATCTATTGCAATAGCCAAGGCTATGCAACAGTTTGGCGAAAGAAGAAACACTTTTGAAATATGATGTATGCGTAAGGTTGTGACTAAAAACGATGAATATTCTATAGTCCAGTTGTCAACAGAAGATGGCTTGGATGTATATGAAATGCTCCAACGTATCGGGAAGGAAGAAAATCATTTCCAAAATCCTGCCCATGGAATGACGTACGAACAATACAAAGAATGGCTGATTGAACAGGATGACTGGTCTAAAGGCGAAAATCTTCCGCAAGGTTATTCTGCTCAAACATGCTATTGGATGATTCTTCCCGATGGAGCGCCTATTGCTTATGGAAAAATAAGGCATACCTTAAATGATAATTCAAGACGAATTGGGGGGAATATAGGATATGCCGTTGACCCCTTACATCGTGGAAAGGGTGTTGCGACAAAGATACTTGGAGAATTAATCGCTATTGCGCAGAATATGGGAATAGAGGAAATTCTGATGAGTGTGGAAAAATACAACTATTCGTCTAAGCGGGTGATTGAAAAGAATGGGGGCTATGTGTTTAAAGAAAATGAACAAAGATGGTATTTTCACATTAAATAAATTTAATGCGAGGTAGACTATGTATTATATCGATCAAAAAATACAACAGCTGCACAGAATTTTTGACCAAAACGAGAGAAAAGACTTTCTTAGGCTGGATTTGAATGAGAACCCCGGGGGACTTCCTCAAGATTTTATAAACAAGGTCTTGGCACAAGTTGACCCGAGGTTTGTATCGCAGTATCCGGAAACTCTGCCCTTTACAGAGAAATTGGCGCGATTCCTTGGTACCACTAAAGAGCATTTGTGTTTGGTAAATGGTTCCTCGGAAGGAATTCGCTTTATTATACAGGCGTTTACCTCCCCATCCGGGCGCATTGTGGGCGTTGTTCCGTCGTACTTTATGTTCCAAATTTATTCGGAAATGTATGGCCGTAATTTTGTGAAGGTTCCTTATAATGAGGACCTCTCGATGGACGTCGAGAATATTCTCGTGGAAATGACGGAAGATACTCAACTTTTGATCTTGCTCCAACCGAACAACCCTATGGGGAATGTTTATTCGGAAGAAGAGTTTTCTAAAATTCTTGCTAAAGCTCGGGAGATGCAGATAACGGTCCTTGTTGATGAGGCATACCATTATTTCTATCCAGGCACATTTATCAAATATGCTCTTGAAGGGGACCATGTTTTTATCACGAGAACATTCTCGAAGTTGTTCTCTTTGGCGGGATGCCGCCTTGGCTATGTTGTTGGCTGGTCAGAAGGTGTGAAAGTTGTCCAAAAATTGTGCACTCCGCATAATACAAATGCATTTGCGATGGCTTTTGCTGAGGCTCTTATAGATAATCCGAATGAAATTCAGTCCTTGATTGATAAGTTTAATGAAGGGCGGAAGTATCTTGTCGATTCTTTGGATGCTCATGGCTATGAGCATAAGGGAGAGGCGGGAAACTTTATCTTTATAAAGACAAAAACTGATGCGGATGCAATCGTTGCTCGTATGAAGGCAGAGAAAAAGATTCTTATAAAGTCTTATCCTAACGTCGGAGCATTTGGAACGTGTCTTCGTGTTTCCATTGGTGGTAAAGAGTTCATGGAACGATTTATGTCCGCTCTTTTGGAATTGGATCGATAGGCATTTTTGAGGTGAATGATATGGTTTACAATACTGGGGAAACGTCGGAAGAATTAAAAGAAAAATATAACCCGGAAGGATCTCTTTTACGCAAGGCTCAAATGCGTATGTTTGATATGCTTCTTTATTTAGACAAAGTCTGTAAGGAGTTGCATATAGATTATCAATTGGATGGTGGCACTGTGCTGGGTGCTGTTCGACATGGTGGCTTTATTCCTTGGGATGATGACATTGATGTTGGCTTTGAACGAAAAAAATGGAAAAGATTGGTGCGATATCTTGAGACACATCCTCATCCGCAATATAAAATACAAACGCATCGGACTGATCCGGGGTATATGGGGGCATGGGCTGTTTTGAGGGATACGAAAAGTGAATATATTGTGAATTCAAAAGAGCACAATATTCGAAAATATCGGGGCGTGCAGGTGGATCTTTTTCCTTTTGATCAGGGAAATGTATTTCTTTTACAGAGAGCTGCAGTTCAATTAGATGAAAAATTAATTCGTTTTTGGTTTGATAAGTCTCTTTTTGTTGCTAGACTGGGATATAATTTGTGCTACAGATTGATTTTCCCTATATTTCGGTTATTTAACGTTTTTGGGAAAAAAAAGTTTTTAAGTCATTCATATGGAACGACTGCTTTTAGGCTTATGAGACCATTGGATGTGATGTTGCCGGCGAAAGAACTTGTGTTTGAAGGAGTGACATTCATGGGCCCTGCAAAACCTAAAGAATATCTTAAAAATATGTATGGTGATTACATGAGCCTTCCTCCAATTGAACAAAGGAATCATCATAGAGCAGAATGTAAAATTTGGGATTGACCGTGAGCTCTGTAAAAAAAAATTTTGGGTACAATTTGTTGCTTACTTTTTGTAAGTACCTTTTTCCTTTGATAACGTATCCATATGTTTCGCGCGTTTTAGGGGTGGATTCTATTGGAGTTTGTAATTTTGTTGATGGAATTATAGATTTTTTTGTGCTGCTTTCTGCTTTGGGTGTTGGATCGTATGGGGTGCGCGAAATTGCAAAGTGTAAAAATGATGAATCGCAAAAGAATAAAGTTTTTTCAAATTTAGTCTTCTTTAATTTTGTTGGGACTAGTTTTTCTATAGTGTTGTTGATTGTTGGAACGTTTTGCGTTCCCGCAATGTACCCATATAAGGATTATCTATGGATTGGTGTTGTTAAATTATTTTTTAACATGTTTTTGATAGAGTGGTTTTTTCAAGGACTTCAAAAATTTCGCTATATAACGATTAGGTCTATCTTGGTTAGACTTTTTTATGTTGTTTGTGTCTTTGTTTTTGTTCACGACAAGAGTGATGCCATTGTATATTATGCGTTAACTGCGGTTACAATAGTTTTGAACGCTGTATGTAATTGGATGTATGCTCGTCAATTTGGATCATTCTCATGGAAAATGATAAACTTAAAATTATATATAATACCTGTTTTAACCTTTGGATACTATCGAATTTTGACATATATGTATACATCTTTTAATACGGTGTTTTTAGGTTTTTGCTCGGGCGACAGAGAGGTTGGCTATTTTTCAACGGCAACGAAATTGTATGGGATTATTATGGGTGTTTTTTCTGCGTTTACGACGGTGATGATTCCTAGAGTTAGCGAATTGATTGGTGCTAGAGAAATGACTAAGGTTCAAAGTATTGCCGACAAAACTTTTTCTGCGCTATCTAAAGTGGCTTTCCCTATAATTATAGTTTCGGTTGCTTACGCTAAAGATATTATTCGTTTGATAGCCGGAGCGGGTTATGAAGGGGCGGAAACACCTTTTAGAATCGTAATATTTCTTATGATTATTGTTGGCATGGAACAAATTGTAATATCTCAATTTTTGATGGCTAGTTCTTCAAATAAATCAATATTCCTGATTAGTTCTGTGGGGGCATCTGTTGGTCTTTTTTCTAATATTTTGTTAACGCCTAAGTTTGGAGCTATCGGAACATCTGTTGCTTGGGGGATTTCTGAGTTTTCTGTATTGTGCGTAGGTGTGGTCGCATTAGAAAAGAACATGCATATATTTGTCCGCTGGAAAGAACTCTTGTTGAATTTGATATGGTCTTTGGCTTATATTCCGTTACCTTTGGCTTTGTTTGTTCTGTATCCTTCTTTGGGCTATATGTCAAAGGGGCTTGTTTTGTTAGCTGAATTTGGAATATTTGTATTGATAAATTTTGTTTTTTATAAAAATGAGCTTCTCCTTAGTTATATAAGGAAAATGAAGAAAAGGTGAGCAGATGTTTAGTTTTTTTAAAAAAATAAGACGAAAAATTTTAGATCGGAAACTAAGACGAATGGACGCGCATAGTTATGCTGAGGCTATGCGTCCATATTTTTATCACCTAGGGAAAAATGTAAAACTTTATAAGCCTCAGTTGGGGACGGAACCTTATTTAATTAGTATAGATGATGATGTTGTGTGCGCCTCTGGAGTGATTTTTATTAATCATGATGTAAGCTGCTTTAATGTTGCTAGATATTTGAATATTGATGAAAGAACGTTCTCAAAGGTGGGACCAATTGTTTTGCATAAGAATGCTTTTGTCGGTGCGAAAACGATTTTAATGCCGAATACGTCTGTGGGGGAAAACAGTGTTGTTGCTGCTGGTAGTGTTGTTACAAAGAAGATTCCTGATGGAGAGGTTTGGGGCGGGAATCCTGCAAAATTCATTATGACGACGAAGCAGTATGCGGAAAAACTGATTTCTAATAATGATTATCCTTGGATTGATTCTCAGTCGGGACTACTGAAAGATGTTGATGAGCAAGAATTGATTTCAATAAGGCAAAATTTTTTCTTTAAATAGTAAATATGGTGTTTGCTAGAAATTTTTCCATTGTTTTTATTTTACTTGTTTGTTATTCCAACGGATTTAAGTTCATTGGATGGGAACTTTCTAGTGGGCCTAAAGTGGTTATGTTTTTTTCTGTTGTGTGCTTTCTGTTTTTTGTGGGAAACCTACGACGAATAAAGTACAGAAATTTTATAGAATGTTTGATGTTGTATTTGGTTATTTCTCCGCTAATTACATTGTTTGTTAAGTTCTTCTTTTATTTTGGCGAATCCTTAAATAATGAAAGAATGCTTATATATATGAGTTGTGGATTTTGCGGTTTTTATTTGTTGCGACATATGAAAATAACCGAAATACAATTGATGGCAGCGCTTTGTACATTTGGCCTAATTACGTTTGGAATTCAAATTTATCAGCAGTTTAATACGACGAATATAATGTTTGGATTGGAACTGGAAAAGGCTGATACTGATGTGGCGAGATTGATGCGAAATGGAGTTATCAGATATCAAATAGGATCATATTTCGTTGCGATTCTATGCACATACTATAGTTGGGAACAACTGTCGAAGAAATTCTCATGGCCAATGGCGTTGCTTTTTATGGCATTTATAACATCGGTATATTTCTATATGACAAGACAACTGATGGTTGCCACTTGTGTAACATTGCTTGTTTCTTTCTTTTGGATTAAGGGAACCCGAATGAGACTTTGGACTGGAGGATTGATTGCTTTAATTGCTTTTTTGTTGGTATTCTTTTCGAATGAATTGTTTGGTGACCTTATTTATATGACCCAACATAATACGTATAGCACGGATATTCGTGAGAAAGCTTTGCCTTGGATTTTGGCCAAATGTTTTGATAATCCGATTCTGTTTTTGTTTGGGCATGCTCATAATCTAGATATGAGATCGTGGGGACCGCGTTTTTCTTACTGGACGAATGATGTCGGTTTTGTAGGGGAATTGTACCATTATGGTGTCGTTTGGATTCTTGTTTACTTTGGGTCTATCTGTAAAATTTTAAGAGGGTATGGGAAAATGATACCCCTATATGTCAAATTATTTTTTGTCAGTTCCTTGTTGCATTGCGTAATGATCTTTCCTTATAGGGTTGAGATAGAATCCTTTATTTGGATGCTGGTTTTATATGTTGTGTTTATTCGTATTAGGGGCGAAGAAAGACTATGATTTTCTCAATAACAATTCCTGCGTATAAAAAAGCATTCTTGAAAGATGCTATCGAAAGTTGTCTAGCTCAAACTTTTGATGACTTTGAGTTGATCATTGTCAATGATTGTTCCCCAGAAGATCTTGATTCTGTTGTATGTTTGTTCAATGATCCGCGAATCCGCTATTACAAAAATGAAAAGAATTTTGGGGCTAAGGATGTTGTTGGTAATTGGAACCGCTGCTTGGACTATGCGACGGGTGATTTTGTTATTTGTATGGGGGATGATGACATGTTGTTCCCTAATTGTCTGGAAGAATACCAGAAGGCGATTTTAGAGAATCCTAATGTGGATGCGTTTCATGCGAGGGTTCTGCAAATTGATGAGCGTGGAAAGACCGTGAAACTGTTGCCTGATCGGGCGGATCATGAGTCGTTGTATTCGTTCATTATACACCGTCTTGAAGGGAGAAACCAGTATATAGGGGATTTCTGCTTTCGAAGAGAAAAATTGATGGCTGTTGGGAAATATTTTTATCTTCCGTATGCATGGGGCTCTGATGATATAACCTCATATTTGTGTGCTGTGCCTAATGGTGTTGTTAATATTAACAAACCTGAGTTTAAATATCGTGTAAGCAATGCGACAATCAGTAGGTCTGGCTATACAGCGGAAAAGTTGCAGTCCCTTTTGGATCTCGATAAATGGCTGAAAAATTTTGCGGCAAACCAGCAACCGAAAACTCTTGTAGAAATTGAAGAATTGAAACAAGTTGAAGATTTGATTCCGAAAGTCCTTGCTCACGCTCAATTCTATACGATTCTTCCTGAATTGCAATGGAAACGTTATCGGATAATACATTGGTTCTTGAAAAGAAGGAAATACCAGATTTCTTTCAAGACGTTAATTAAATTATTCTTGAAATCTTTGGGGCATAAATGAAGGTCTTGTTCTTTTCTTCTCCAGGATTTGCTGATTGTGATTTCCCTATGGTCAAGGCCTTGTTGGAAAAGGGCATCGATGTTACATATGTTATAGAATTAACCGCTGCATGCCAAAATTCAACATTGTTCAATATTGCGAGATTAATTCCTCAAAATGCAATCCTGCCGGCTTCTGCTTATGCCGAATTGAGGGTCTACGCGAAATATATCGATTTGACGAGAGTCTTTATTTTAAATAGACCGACAAAATCAGCGTATGGCTTGTCGGGGATAAAGAGTGCTTTGAAGTTATTCAATTTTGCGAGGAAGAATAAGTTTGACGTTATTCATACGGATCATCAGCCGTATATGTGGAATATTCTGCTTTATTTCTTTCGTAGGAAGTTGTTGCTGACCGTGCATGATCCGTTCCCGCATTCGGGTGAACATTCTCTAAAAAAAGTTATTTTCAGAGGCTTTGCTTTTAGATTGTGCCGTGCTTTTGTGTTACTGAATCGTAGCCAAAGAGATTGTTTTTGTGCAACATATCGTATTTCGCCCGAAAGAGTGTTTCAGAACTCGTTGGGGATATATGAATGTATGAACGAAACGGATTATGAAAAAAATAGTCCATATCCGTTTAAGTATGTTCTCTTTTTTGGACGGATTTCTCCGTATAAGGGTGTTCGCTATTTATGCGAAGCTGCTGTAGAATTTCATAAAACAACCCCCGATGTGCATATTGTTATTGCTGGGAACGGAAAATTTGATTTTGACATTTCGAAATATGAAAAGTTGCCTTATTTCCATATAGAAAACCGTTTTATAACAACGGCAGAACTTTCGCGAATGTTGAATTTTTGCGAGTTTACAGTGTGTCCTTATACGGATGCTACTCAAAGTGGCGTTGTGATGTCCTCTTTTGCCTTTAAAAAAGTTGTGATTGCCTCGAATGTGGGTGGGCTGAAAGAGATGATTGATGACAAACGGAATGGCGTGTTGGTTCCTCCGAAGGATGTCTCTGCTCTTGTTGAAGCGATGTCTTTGCTAGCTCAGGACAAAAGAAAGAGAACTGAAATGGAACGCTGTATTGAGGATCGTTATTGTTATGGTGACGGAAGGTGGGAAAAGATTGCAGAAAATTACATAGATGTATATAAAAAGGTCGTTTGTGATGAATTGTGAATATAAGAAAAAAATGGCTGAAGAGTTGTCTTTTTACGATATGTCGTGGAAAGCTCGAGTTCTGCGTAAAGAATCATATTTTATAGGTCAATATTTAAAGAATTTAAGGAAATATGAATACTATCGAAGTAATGGGTCTTTTATAGGGAAAATAATAGGCTTGTGTAGTTATTTCCGGTATAGGCATTATGGGTATAAGCTTGGATTTCAAATCAAACCTGGAACTTGTGATTTTAATTTGAAAATTTATCACTATGGAACTATTATAGTTAATGCTGGGGCTCGTCTTGGAAAAAACTGTACAATCTATCCAGGTGTGACTATTGGACAGAAGGAAAAGGGGGAAGTTCCTGTTATTGGTGATAATTGCTTTATAGGTTTGGGTGCTATGGTTTTCGGTGCTGTGTATGTAGGTGATAATGTTGTTGTCGCTCCCAATAGTGTTGTTGTAAAAAATGTTGAATCAGGACGTGTTGTGGGCGGGTCGCCGGCTAAAGTTATAAAATAGAGTTGTTTATGAAGTTGACAATCATTGTCCCTGTTTTTAATGTAAGAGATTACGTGGAAACATGTCTCCAATCATTGCTGTCTCAGAATGTTCCTGTTGGGGATTACGAAATCATTGTGATCAACGATGGATCTTCGGATGATAGTTGGGATATCGTTCGTCGCGAGACTATTAGTTGCGAAAATGTGGTTTTGTTAGAACAGGAAAATCAAGGCCTTAGTGCAACGAGAAATCGTGGAGTGAGGTCGGCTCGTGGCGATTATGTATGGTTTGTTGATAGTGATGATTGGATAGATGAGAATTGTTTGAAGAATATCTTTGATGAATTAAATGGCTGCGATGTTCTTGCCTTATGTCATATGTATGAAGAGGGAGATTGGAGTGGGTTAAAAAAATATTCTGTAAAAAAGGGGACTTGCTCGAAGAAGGATTATCTTACGCAGGATTTTCCCTTCCCAGCTCAATTTTATATTTGTCGTCGAGAGTTTTTGATAAAAGAACATGTGGAATTTGTTGTGGGAATAAAGCATGAAGATTGCTTGTTTACGCCGATTGCAATTGCCAAATCACATGTATTTAAAATTTTAGAGAAGCCTGTTTATCATTTTAGAAAAAGACCTAATTCTATAACAACGGTAATAGATCCAAAGCGGGCGTATGATTATGGCTTTATTATAGATAAACTTTTTGAGTATAGAAACAATGAGTTGAATTTTTCTTTAATTGTGGAATTTGATTCTGTTATAGCAAGAGTTGTCAAGGCGCATTTGTCTCTATCTTCGAATTTAGATAAACAGGATAAGAAAAAAATGGATTTATTCTATTGCGAGCGAAAGCAGATTTTGAAGTGCTTGTTGCATTCAAAATTGAATTCAAAACTTTTTTACTATGCTTGTCGGATCCTGCCTGTTAGTATTGTTAAATTATATGGTTGCTTTGATGTTTGTGTGACTGCTTTAAGAAGGTTTGTATGATGTTTTCTCTGATAATTCCTCATCACGATATCCCGGACCTGTTGGTTCGCTGCTTAAAATCTATTCCTGAACGTGATGATTTGCAGATTATTGTTGTTGATGATGCTAGTTCGCCAGAAAATGTGGATCGATTAAAAGTGGTCGAGAAATCGTTCTCGAATGTTGATTTTATATATTCTCAGCCGGGAAAAGGTGGGGGTGCTGTTCGCAATATTGGTCTTGGTGCGGCAAAAGGTGATTATGTGTTTTTTGCGGATGCAGATGATTTCTTTACGCCTTGTCTGAATCAAGTTTTAGATGATGTTTTGAAGTTTGGTGATGACTTGTCTTTCTATAATGCAATCTCAGTGGATACGGATGTCTATACATTTACATATCGCTGTTGGCATTTGAACAGGTGGATAAGAATGCATAAGCAGCATCCTAGTAAGGCGGAATTTGAATTGAGATATGCTTTTGGCGAGCCTTGGTGCAAAATTATTAAGAGAAGTGTTATAGAAGATAATAATATTCGTTTTGATGAAACTAGAATACATAATGATACGAAGTTTTCTTATTTGGTGGGGCATTATGCCAAGTCTGTGCGAGTAGACCAACGTGCAATATACTGTGTTACGGATAGAGTGGGTAGTGTGTCTAAAGTGTTGACTCCGGAACGTTTGATTGCGAGGGCAAAGGTTTTTGCGGATGCAAATAAATTTTTTAAAGAAAAAGGTGTTCGTCGATTCGACGAACGCGCAATTCGCCCATTAGCAAAGTTTTTGATGAGACTAGATTTTAAGGATTTTCGTACTTGTAAGAATGTTTTGGTGGAATCTGGAATGAGTTCTCTTGCTATATTTGCAAAACTATTGATGTATCCTTTTTATGCTGTCCAAAAGGGCTTTGTGTCGGCTAGTCAATACAAAATGCGCTTGTTTGGATAAGGAGAAAAGTCATGAATATAAAAATAATGATTGCTAGCCATAAAGAGTTCTTTATGCCGGCGGATGATATGTATATTCCCGTCCGTGTCGGTAGTAAAATTGCTGAAAAGGATTTTGGCTATACAAGAGATGATACGGGTGATAATATATCGGAGAAAAATCCCTTCTTCTGCGAATTGACCGCCGTTTATTGGGGCTGGAAAAATCTTGATGCTGATTATATAGGACTGGCGCATTATCGTCGTCATTTTTCCTGTAGAAAATCAAAATGGAAGTATAATAGCATAATGACTTCTAAACAGGCGGAAAGCCTATGTGCTAAATATGATGTTGTCCTTCCCAAGAAAAGGTATTACATCATAGAGACGTTGATGTCGCATTATAGTCATACACATGACATATCTCACTTGGAAATAACGCGTGAAATTATAAAGCGTAAGCATTCGGATTATTTGAATGCTTTTGATAAGGGTATGAATCGTCGTAGCGCACATATGTTTAATATGTTTGTGATGAAGAAGGATGTTCTGGATAGATATTGTACTTGGCTTTTTGATATTTTATTTGAACTGGAAAAAAATATTGATGTTTCGAAAATGAGCCCGTTTGATGCTCGCTTATTTGGTCGTGTGAGTGAATTACTTTTGGATGTTTGGTTGGCCAAAAATAAGATTCCGTATAAGGAAGTTGGCTTTGTTCAACTTGGTGCGGAAAATTGGATAAGGAAAATAAGGGGTTTTATTTTTGCAAAATTTTATGGAAAGAAATATGACAGCAGCAAATAAATACGATTATTTGATTGTCGGCTCCGGTCTTTTTGGTGCGACTTTTGCTTATCGTGCAAATAAATCTGGGAAAAAATGTTTGGTAATTGACAAACGAGCCCAGCTTGGAGGAAATGTTTATTGCGAAAACATTGAGGGAATCAATGTGCACAAATATGGGGCGCACATTTTCCATACGAATAATAAACAAGTGTGGGATTTTGTGAACTCTATTGTAGAATTCAATCGGTATACAAACAGCCCTGTCGCGAACTATAAGGGTAAATTATATAATTTGCCGTTCAATATGAATACGTTCTATCAGATGTGGGGCGTGTTGACTCCGGCAGAGGCTCAAGCCAAAATTGCCGAGCAAAAAGCGGAAGCTGTAGCAGCCCTGAATGGTCGTGAACCTGCAAATCTTGAAGAACAAGCTTTGACCTTGGTTGGTAGGGATATTTTTGAAAAACTTATCAAGGAATATACCGAAAAACAGTGGGGCCGTGACTGCAAGGACTTACCTGCGTTCATTATTAAGCGCCTCCCTGTTAGAATGGTTTTCGACAATAACTACTTTAACGACAAGTATCAGGGCATCCCTATTGGCGGCTACAACAAACTGATTGATGGATTGCTTTCCGGTGTGGAATGTCGAACGGGGGTCGATTTCTTTAAGGAATATAAGGATGATTGGCGAAAAATTGCTGGTAAGCTGGTCTATACAGGTGCAGTTGATGAATATTTTGACTATAAGCTAGGCAAACTGGATTGGCGAACGGTAAGTTTCAAAACGCGTGTGGAGGATACTCCGAATTTCCAAGGTAATGCAGTTGTGAATTATACGTCCCATGATCAGCCCTATACAAGAGTGATTGAACACAAACATTTTGAAATGTTTGGACAGGCTGTTTATGATTGCCCGAAGACTGTTGTTTCTGAGGAATATTCAACGGAATACAAGGATGGTATGGAACCCTACTATCCGGTGAATAATGAGCGGAATAACGCTTTGGCTGAAGAATATCGTAAACTTGCGGAGCAGGAGAAGGATGTTCTTTTTGGTGGGCGTCTTGGGCAGTACAAATATTATGACATGGCACCTGTGATTGAACAGGTGTTGAACTTGGCTATTTGAATGACTATTCAAATATAGCAGTTATTTCTTTGTCTATGCCAGGATAAATGGTTCGAGTGGATTTCTTATTACCATCGCTCCAACTCAACCATTTTTCTCCATTTTGAGGTTCTGCTGTAATTGTAACGGGAAATCCATTAAAAAATTTGACAGATAAAGGTAAGTTGTTTAAAGGTAGATTGTGTACGCTGATTTGTCCGTTTCCAATGATAGAAAAGGTTACGGTAGCGGTATCCCCTAATTTGAAAAATTCTTGAAGCTGCTGGCGGATGACATCCGGTCGGCCTATTACATTTTGTTTAATTTTATCCAACTCATGATTCATTGCTGATGCACTGTGCGACCAACGTTTTTGATCTCTCGAAATTTCCTCTTGAATTTCAAGCATCATGTTGTCAATTTTTGAAAGAATTTGCTGACTTCCAAAATTCATTTGGAGAAGTGCTGCCATACGGTTTATAAAGGAAATCTTGAATTTTTCGTTTTTTAAGAGACTTTGAAATAAAAATGTGTGCTTAGATGTATTTGTGAGTCGAGTGTCGCCTTCAAGAAAAAATTCAAAAACGTTATTTGGCACATTTTCTTTCTCATATCCGAAACTTTGGTCAAGGTCGTACAAAAACCATTTCCATGGTGTTTGTGGGTTTGTACAGTTCCAGATTTTTAAGTTATAACCGGGCCAGTCCCAATTATTTGCAAATATTTCTGTTTGTATGTAATTGATGTAGTTGTTTATGTCTATTTGGGTAGTTATATAGGTGTAATTTTCTTCATTTTCGAGTTTATTGTTTTTTATCCAGTTCATTAGTGCGACGTATTTATCGGAAGAGCCTGATGACACGGAATAGTCTGCTTTGATGAGATTTATGTTGTTGTGGTTCATGCCGTAATGCGTTTCGAAATAATGCTCGTTGGATCGTTCGCGCATGTCATGTATTCCATAATATGTCCCATTATAGTAAACGATTACGAAACGCCCTTGTTGGTAATCTACGCCCAGTCCCTCGCTTATGGAACTTGCAAGTCTGTCTCGGATATAGTCTTTCCCGAAATTGTTGCCAAAATTACGCAGTACAATACTTTTAAATGTGTTTAGATTTGGGTAATTGGGAAATAATGGATAATTGAGTCTTTTACTGCCGTATTTCTCACGAAATGTGATTGCGACAGATTTCTTACTTTTCATACGGCTGTATCTTCCGGTGATTTCTAATCCGGCGTATTTTGAGAAAGTGGGCGTAAATGTATTTGCCTCTGCAAATTCTAAAAAAACAGGAATCTCTTTATCTAACCAGTAATTTGCACCATAATGAGGGCTTTTTTCTTCTGCATTTGGTCCTTCCATGTAGATGCCTGTATCTGGGTCAAATAGTGAATTGGGGTCAGTGGTTATGAAAATGGTGGGAATTGTTGGTTTCTTTTCGAAGATATATGTGCGGATGGTTTCTGTGTTGGAACCATCATAAAAATTTATGCATCGAACTGTAGATGTAGAGTCAATTCTGATTTCTTTTTGTTGGGGACTGTCTTTTGTGGGGACGAATCCCCTTATTTCACAATTTAACGGTTTATTGTCAGGAACGAGTATTGTGAATGGTTTGGGGTAAAAACCGGAAGGGGGAAAATCAGTGAATGTATCTTTTATATATGTGGTATCTTGCGAACCTTCTTCATAGGCGTAATCGCTAACAGGAATGCCGAATTCATCCACAGATTCGCTGTTGCTGCAGGCGACAAGGAAAAATATTGTGGTAATAGTGAATAAATCTATAATTTGATGAGGAAGCATGGCCTGGATGAATTAGGCTATATCTTTTGATTAGAATTTGCTAAATGTATTTTCTTGTGGGTATTTAATTTGCATTGGACTCGGTATAATGATGCTATTTTCTGGGACGTCTTTTACGACAACAGCATTCAACCCTATAGTTGCATTTGAACCGATTTTTATGGGACCACATACTTTAGCGCCTGCAGAAATACGAACATTGTCTCCAATCCAAGGTTTGCCGAATCCGCGAGTTCGTGAGTTGTTGAATCCTATTGTAACTTGTTGGTTTATCCAACAATTTTCTCCGATATGATCTGCTGTTATAATTGTGGAGAAACCATGTTGTATGAATGTTCCTGCGCCAAAATCTTTGGATTTTGTGTAAATATGTAGCGATGGTTCTTTTGGCAAATACAGTAGTAATTTGCCTAATATGCCGCATCGCAAAAGAAAAACGTTTCTAAATTCTTTAAAATTCAAAATGAGAAATACTAATGTTCTGATATGGGCAGATTTCTTTATGTGAGAAATTTGGCAACAGTCGTGCCAACGTTCGAGATCCTTTGTTATGGTAGCTTTCTCAGAACTTAAGAAGTACATAATTATGTGTGGAATTACTAGCCACCAAAAAAGATAGTACTTTAGCTTGTTCATTCTTGTTTGTTCCTGCCTAGATAGAATTGGGCTTTTGGGGGTGGATGGTTTATGGTAAGGCTATTATGTTCAAAATATACATCTTAAGAAGTCTTGTGGTCAAGGCCTGGGCTTGTTTCGGTTGCTGATAGAGGAAGTGTTGTTGCGTGTTCAAGAACATGACAATGAGGGACTGCGTTAGAACTTGCTTAGGTAGGGGACTTGAATCCCGCATCAGCGTTAGGGATGGAAGCCCGAAGGGCCGGGAGGGCCGCCCGTACCTTGCGCTCGGCCCTCAGGTCCTTCGACTACGCTCAGGATAAACTCATGCCGCGAGAGCCCGCCTCTGCCACGGACCGCAAGTGGATCCCCGCCTTCGCGGGGATGACGAAATGTGGCAGGGAACGCCCCGAACTCAACAATATCAGCCGCGCCGCCGTCGACCAGCGGGATTCCATTCACAATGCCAGGCTGATTCCCCCGTGCATCATCGGGAAGAATGTCTCCATCGAGAACTGCACCATCGGCCCGAACGTGACTATCGGCGACAACTGCAAGCTCAAGAACCTGACGATGAAGGACTGCATCATGTGGGACAACGAAGAAACCGGATATTCCCACTTCGAGAACCAGATTATCGTCAGCTGCTAGGGGAGATTCTGTAGAAGGAACACAACAGAGGGGCTTGCGCCCCTCTGTCGTGTTTTGAGAATATCCCCATGCAGGGTGGTGTGGTGGCTAGGTTTTACAGGAAATTAAAAGTGGTGGGGTGGGGTGATTTTGGTGTGTACGCAATATGCCGTCTCCTCGCAATCCTGAAAAACTCATTTTGACACTTTGTGACAAAATGGGAATGTATATTTGGGGTGAAAAACGAAAATAATTGACAAATCTCCCGATTTGCACGATAATTTATTGAGTTGGTGGTGACATTTTGTCGTAGATTAGGTAAATTTATAGCGTAGGAGCAAAGGCGACATGGTTGACTACAAAAAGGAAGTCATATTCAATGCTGCTCTGTATGTGGCAAATAAGTTGCCCAAGGAGCAGTGCCGTCTGCACAAGGTCTTTAAGATTTTGTGGTTTGCCGACATGGAACATTTGAAAAAGCATGGCCGCTCCATTACGGGTGCAAAGTATTCGGCATTGCCTTACGGCCCGGTTCCTTCCGTCCTTTACGATGAGGTCAAGTTTAAGAACTCGATTTTCGAACGCTATGACGTTGGCGTGGAAAGAGGCTTTTTGACTCCATTGAAAGCGGCTAACGAATTTTACCTTTCCGAAACTGACAAGGCCGAATTGGACGCGGCTATCGAAAAGTATAAAGACAAGTCCTTTGAAGAACTAATCGATCTTTCTCACAAGTCCGCCTACAATTCCACAGAGCCTAATAAGGAAATCTCGTTAGAGGCTATCTTGGAGGAGATTGAGGCTCCGGAAGAACTTCGAAATTATATTCGCGAAAACAGTCTCGTGGAAGCGTAATCAATTCGGACCGGTATAGCTTTGACCCCGAAAGCAAGGTCGAAATCGATGCTAAAGACCAACCAGTAATTACCAAGGATGATTGCCCTGCTCTGAGTAAGCCTAAGTCTTATGTGAACTGTGCTAATGTTGGGATTATTGGTGAAACCGAACTCAAGGCTAAAATAGATTCGAAAGAATTTCAGTATGTCGGTTCAGTAAACGCCGAAACTATGCTAGTTATTCTTGCCAAGGGGCAGGCCTGCGACGTTCTAAAGCCCTTCCAAAAGAGGTTCTTTGAACCGTAGCATAGCGGTGTGAGACTGCAATGCTATACCAAAGGTAGTGTCAAGTTTTTTTTTGCAAAAATAGCGGAGCGTTGTGCCAACACTCTTCAATCTGCCGTACACCTTCTGGTTCAGGTTGCTGACCGTCGAGGCGCTTACGCGGGAGCCCGCCCCCGGCCCTGGCCGGGGAACGCCCCGACATGGGCCCTATGCTCTTTGCCCGCGCCATATCGAAGGGCGAACCCATCAAGGTGTTCAACAACGGCGACATGATCCGCGACTTTACCTACATTGATGACATCGTCGAGTTCATGAAGAGGTACAAGAGCGACAAGAATCCACTGAGGTAGGGCGGTTGCTGGATGCGGGGCACAAGATGCCCGCGGGGTCGCTGATGCGCCCCCGCGAAATATTTTTCAAAAAATGCGCCGGGGGTATTGACAACCGTCCCGCGTTTGTGTATATTTGATAGTGAACAAATGTGCAATCTGTGAAAAAAGGCGGCATTTATGAGCGTGTATGTTGTCAGATGCATAAAAGAATATGTATATTGGGCCAAGGGTGAAGGCTTATGATTAATCCCATATATGGTACAGATGTTTTGCTGAATGCAGCACTTTGGGTTGCGGAGCGTCTTCCGGAACAGGATCGACGCATCCATAAGCTGTTCAAGATCCTGTGGTTCGCGGACTTGCTGCATCTCAAACAGTACGGTCGTTCCGTGACGGGGGATACGTATATTGCCATGAATTACGGCCCGGTCCCGTCAGCCCTTTACGACATGATTAAGGGTAACTGTTCGCCTGAACTCCGCGTGTTTACGCAGTACGACAAGGGCTTTTTCGACATCTCGAAAAAGTGTAATACGGATTACCTGTCGGAATCGGATGTGGAAACATTGCAGAAGGCGTTTGACGAGAATGCCAAACTAAGTTTTGACGGGCTTGTGCAAAAGTCGCATGCCTCTGCTTGGAACTCTGCGTGGAAAGAGGGCGAAAACACTTCGATCCGCATGAGCGAAATCCTTGACGAAATCAATGCCGATGACGAAATTCGCGAAATCGTGAAGAACGAGCGCGAAACCCTGGCTGCCCTGAGTGTAAAGAATGGCTGAAATCAATCTTGTTCCCGTCCTTATCCAAAGAAGGGAATGGAAACGCAGTTGAAGATTTGCGCCTCAGATTTCGCTTTCTTGGAGCATGATTCGTTTGTGGATTGTTCGGCTCTTTTTGTCAAGAGCGTGGCCGATTTTAAGGTGCTGATGCAAAACGGTCAAGTGAGCCTAATTGGAAATTTAGATTCTGATACGATGGATAAGGTCGTTTTGGCTGCGGCTGATAGTAGGCACTTGAACGTCTTTCAGAAAAAATTCTTTGATTCTGCGTTGTAGCGGGGACTGGGTTGACAGTCTTGCTTAGTTTGTATGCAGCGAGCCCGCGAAGAAGGAATTCTTGCCGATGCAGCCGGGCGACGTTTACCAGACGAATGCCAATACCACGAAGCTTGAGGCGGAATGCGGCTACAAGCCCCACTGGAGCCTGCACGACGACATCGCCGAGTTCATGAAGTGGTACAAGAGCGACAGGAATCCGTTGAGGTAGGGCAGTTGCTGGATGCGGGGCACAAGATGGGGGAATGCTAATGCAGGGTGCAAGATGCCCGCGGGGTCGCTGACGCGCCCCCGCGAAATATTTTTCAAAAAATGCGCCGGGGGTATTGACGATCGTTTCGCGTTAGGGATGGAAGCCCGAAGGGCCGGGAGGGCCGCTCGTCAAATGCACTCGGCCCTCAGGTCCTTCGACTACGCTCAGGATAAACTCATGCCGCGAGAGCCCGCCCCTGCCACGGACCGCAAGTGGATCCCCGCCTTCTCCCCAAAGAGGATAACTCTACTATGGCAACAAGTTGCCAAGTATCGTATAGCGGGGATGACGAAATGTGGCAGGGAACGCCCTGAACTCAACAATGTCAGCCGCGCCGCCGTTGACCAGCGGGATTCCATTCACAATGCCAGGCTGATTCCCCCGTGCATCATCGGGAAGAGGGGTGAGGGGCTTGCGCCCCTCTGTCGTGTTTTGAGAATTTCCCCATGCAGGGTGGTGTGGTGGCTGTGTTTTACAGAAAATGTGAAAGTGGTGGGGTGGGGTGATTTTGGTGGGGCTGAGAAAATGGCACAAAAGGGCGCTAAAGCCTCACTTTGGGGTGCTTTGGGATTGAATTTATGCAAGAATTGATAAAAATACATGAAAGTGAACTTAAGTGCCTTGATTCTTTTGTAAGAAAGTTCCTGTCGACGAACCTAGAGTGCCGGATGGATTTGTTCAGTGTTTTTTTGTATATTTGGACGCATGATTTCGGAGATTGTTCTAAAAAAAGACATTCAAGCATCTTTGGAAGAATTGGATGCAGATCGTGATGTTTTTGAAAAAGCCGAATTTAATTCTGCGGGAATACGAAAAATGTTTGAAAAATATGGCGAACAGGTTCCTGTTTCCATATTTAATTTTTGGTATGACAAGCATAAACAGCTTGAGCAACGAGTATCATCTTTGGAAAATTTAGGCAAAACTTTTCTTGATTTTTTTACAACTTATTTGAAAGAGTGTGTAAATGCTTCTTCTGAAGTTGCAAAACAAATATTGGAAAAATCTAAGATTCACCCTGAATTGAAGTTGAATCAAATTAGAGCGGGAATACCTTTTGCTAATCCTGTTGTAAAAGTGATGCTCGTGTATAAAAGAACTAGCGATGAAGAAGTGACGGAACAGGATATGAAAAGTTTTTCAGCACTTGAGTCCGAAATACTCGAAGTGGAGGAAAATTTTGTTCATGAGTACAGTTTTAATTTCCCTGAAATAGGGGATGTTAAGAATTCTGTAAAAGTTGAATTTCATTGGTTGCTGTCAGATGAACGCTTAAATGCAACGGCATTGCAAAATGATTATCCGACTCTTGTGAGGTTTTAATTTGCCTACATTAGTTGAACATAGCGAACACTGTCAACATAATATTGATTTTTTGGCATCGTTCCTTTTAGAACACTCCAATGACTGGGCTATAACTGTTATGTTTTATACGGCGGTACATGCTATGGAGGCGGTTCTTAGTTTAGAAAACGTCCATTGCCAAAATCACCAAAGCCGTAAGAGCGAACTGGAAAAGCGTGATATTGATGGATTAAAAGAGACGCTGCGCCTGTACAAATCTCTGGAAAGAAAGGCTCACGATTCGAGGTATACGAATTACAAGATTTTTGATTGGGAAGTCCATCGGGCTTATAAGGACCTGCTGAGAGAGATAATCGGTTGGTTTAATACGCGAAAATATGGTTACAATATGCAAATAAAATCGTGTGACCAAATGGATGATAAATGGCTTTCTAAATATCGGTCAAAAGATCCAGAATGTAATAAGTGCCATTAAACCAAGGCTTGGTCAAAATAGTTTTTGTTGACCCCAAAAAATAATTTGATCTTATAAAAAATCTATTTTGATTCTGTCGGATTTCATTGTCCCACATAATTAAAATTTGCGAATATATGGTAAAATTCCAAGTTATTTTCGTGAATGCACTTCAATACTTTTATGCTGCTGTTCTGCGTTATATCTGAAATTTCCTGTTGACATAGATGTCTGAAATTTGGCGGGTAATTGACTTTGGTGCGATCACTTACGGAATCCTTTATTTCGTCCCATTTAGAGAAAAAATCCTTATTGGCCCCCTCGTAGTACATTAGATTTATCAAAATATGTCTTGACGGATCGTAGTTGAATACCTTTTCTTTATTGTTTTTGAAAACTTAGACAAATATGATTTCTCGGATTTTATAAGGCTATATGCTGAATTGTTTTGCAATGATTATGAAGATTTTGGCTCTATTTGGGAGTATTATAAAGACTCTCCATTTGCAAAAGAAAATGTAGTTTCATTTCTCCAAAAATGTGTGAAGAAGTCACTGGAATGGAATGTTGAATCAATTCTGTTGGAAAGAACAGAAGCGTCTGAATGCACTTCCTGTGAAGACGTTGACTATGCATTAGAAAGATTTTTGGAGGGCGTTCAAGAGGATTATCCGTTTCTAACAGAAGAAGAAATTGATAATATTCGTTGCAGTGTGGACTCAAACAGAATCGTGAGAGAAAATGAAGGCTGTTTTTATAACGAAAGCGATGTGGATGATGTCCAAAAAGGACTAAATGAGGATGAATATATTGAGGGGATGTTTAATCAATTGCTCTGAGTTTTTTCAAGTGGGGTGTTATGGGGATGGCGTCTAAAGTGCCGTGTTGGTATTTCAGCCGCTTGCGGCGGTGCTTCTTGTTGCCCGCATTCTGCGTTAGGGATCGAAGCCCGAAGGGCCGGGAGGGTCGCTTGTCAAATGCACTCGGCCCTCAGGTCCTTCGACTACGCTCAGGATAAACTCATGCCGCGAGAGCCCGCCCCCGGCCCTGGCCGGGGAACGCCCATTATTCTTTTTTTGAGAAAAAGTCCATTTTGACACTTTGTGACAAAACAGGAATGTATATTTAGGCTATGGCACTTGAAATCAGACCTATACCGACCTTGAAGGGGCAAGAAGCCCTAGCGTTCGCCCTTGCGGCCGAACGCGCTACAAAGGTGCGTGGAAAGCAGGATTTTTCCGAGCAGATTCGCAAGGCTGATTTGATTTTGAAAGAGGCCGGATTCATTTGATTCTAGAAAAAGATTTTCTTTTAATTGATTTTATTAAGGCTTGGTTCTTGAGCGACCAAATAACAAGTTTTCCTCCCTTTTTAAGGAAGAAAGTCAAGAAAAATTGTATAATAGCATTCCTGTGGACGAGGCTCTCAAGACTAGGCAGATGTATTTCGATTTGGCTGCGCTCTTGTAATGTGTTGGATGTAGACTATGGCTTTACCAATTAGCAATATCCCAATTCTGACGGGCG
>Ga0247608_10002205_pt1 | contig 24998 bp, 25 predicted proteins | sample 176DNAGHGlowgp2_FD_193490 | JGI IMG/M metagenome (GOLD analysis project Ga0247608, IMG submission 193490) | Sheep rumen microbial communities from Palmerston North, Manawatu-Wanganui, New Zealand - 1766 DNA GHGlow gp2 | ecosystem: Host-associated > Mammals > Digestive system > Stomach > Rumen ... | reverse complement strand
GTACGGTATCTGGTGCTAGTCAAACAAATGCTGGTGATTATACGATAACATGTACAGGAGATAGCAATCATACAAATGCCGATAGTACGACATGTAAGATAAATAAAGTAAAAGCGACAATTACTTGTGATAACAAAAATTATACAGGTAGTGCTCAAACGATTGCTACATGCAATGGTGGAACAGTAGCTAATGCTAGCAAAACGGATGCTGGTGATTATACGATAACATGTACAGGAGATAGCAATCATACAAATGCCGATAGTACGACATGTAAGATAAATAAAGTAAAAGCGACAATTACTTGTGATAACAAAGATTATACTGGTAGTGCTCAAACGATTGCTACATGCAATGGTGGAACAGTAGCTAATGCTAGCAAAACGGATGCTGGTGATTATAAGGTAACATGTACTGGTGATAAAAATCATACGAATGCAGATAGCCAAACTTGTAAGATAAATAAAGTAGCTGCAACATTGACATGTAGTGATAAAACATATAATGGAAGTGAACAAACGGCATGCTCTTGTAGTGGTGGAAAAATTGGCGGAACATATAAGGCAACAAATTATTCATCCAGTGCATATACAGCCAGTTGTACTCCAGATAGTAATCATACAGCTCCATCGAATAAAACATGGAGGATGGGTAAGAAAGCATTGACAATTACTGCGTGGAGTACCGACTTGGGATCAAGTACTAGTTATACAAGAAGTGATTATGCGACGGGTGTAGGCAATGAAAAAATAGAATTAACTTACACACCATATACTAATACTGGCGGTGAATATACATATTCTACAAGTGCTGGAAGTGGAAAATACACTCTTAGTCTAAGTAATAATAACTATTCGATTAGTAACGCCGGAAAATTTACGATAAGTGGCAAAATGGAGTGTTGGTATTCACAGGATTATGGAGATGATTGCTACAAAAATCCAGATCCGACAAGTCAAAAAATGGGCAGTTTCACTATACATACATATATTACCATTGATTATAAGAAAACAAATAGTAATAGACCTGCTGGCTGTAGATATCCCTATACTACACCTGACGGAAAAGTAGTTCAAGTTGACATATGTGATAAAGGACATTATACTGCTGAATGGTTTCATGTTCATACACTTAATTGTTGGGTTTGGGGAGGATTTTTTAAGCGTCAAGGGTCCGAAGATCCTGATACTGGTGCTTGTAAGCTTTCTCCTAGTGGAGGAAAATGTCCTGTAGGATCCTATTCTGATGGTAAAGGTAATTGTATCGGTGGTTGTTTCTTAGCGGGAACTAAAATTAGAACTATTTATGGATTTAAGAACATTGATAATATAGTTGTTGGTGATATAGTATTATCATATAATGAAAAAACTGGAAAGAATGAATATAAGCCAGTTGAAGATGTATTTATCCATAAAGACAAAACAGAGTATTTATATTCACTAACAATTGATAATAAAATATTAAAAGTTACCGGTGTACATAGATTTTATATAAAAAGAAATAATAAGTATTTATGGATATCTGCTAATGAACTAAAAATTAGTGATATGGTAAGATATGCAAATGGTACATATCATAAAATAACTGATATATCATATTCATTGGAAACTAATACGGTTTATAATTTTAAGGTAGCAGATAATCATAATTATTATGTTACTAATGATATGATATTAGTACATAATCAGAAAATGGATGCATCATGTGATGCTGGTGGTACTTGTTATACACCATAATATAATATTTAGGAGGAATTATGAAGAGGAAAACAATATTATATGTTTTAGTTTTACTTATTATTGCTATATGTAATTTTTTGGTAATAAAATTTGTTTTTATACCAAATAATGGCATTGGTAGTTGTAAGGTAGAAGTTGGAGAAATAAATGCTAATTATGGCAAAAAAGGAATAAATATTACTTCTATTGATACTAATGTTGATATTGGCGATGGTAAAAAATATGCGAGAATCGGTATCAAGGTTACTGATGCTAATAATAGTGATGCTTTAATGGATGCTTATCTATTTGAAGTTATAGATAGAAATAAGCAAACTATTGCTATGTGTCAAACAGGGGCTATTAGTGACAATGAAAAGATGAAAGATATTTTACCTGCACATTTATCAGCCAATGGATCAATATCTGGGTATTTGTATTGTGAAACCAATAGAGAAGATATAAATTTTTTAAAGATAAGTTATGTTTCAGAAGCAAAATATGATAAAGAAGGAAATGTAAAACCGGATTCTAAAGTACTATACATTAATTTTAAGTAATTTAAAAAGAGATTAGAGAAATCTAATCTTTTTCATTGCTATATTGTGAACGTTAGTGATATAATAATTGCTATGTTCGGGTGATTTTATGATAAGTGAAATGGAAATTGAAGAGTTATATTATATCATTCTACTTAGTAAGAAATATGGCGAAGTAGAGATACCATATGATATCGATAGAGTATGGAATAATATTAAGAAATATTATTATATGGAAAATAATATTTATATAGATGATAATGATATATTATTTGCTTGGCTAAAAGAAAAGGCAAGATATCCATTGTTAGATTCTTTAGTATTACAAGTGTTTGATAAATTTGTAAACGATGAAAACATTTTAAATAAAGTTGACCCCTTTTTTATTTCTAATATTTTACAACTGCGTGATATCATTGCTAGTTATGGTAAAATGATAAAACACGATTATAAAGAAATTAGTAATTTATCAAAGATGAAAAAAAATACGGTAATCGATACAGTTAGTGATATTTTACTTGAAATAGATCCAACTGGTGAATGGAAAGAAATATATGAAGAAATAATGGATGGCCATATTGTTTATGTGGATACCCTTAATGAAGAAGAAAAAAAATCGTTTGAAGATTTACTTGGAATAAGGTTATCTAAGGTTGATGATGGTGCTTGTGTCTTTTTAAATGATAGTAAAAAGGCGTATGTCTTTTTAACATATACAGGGACAATTAGTGATGTTGTTACGACTGTACATGAAGTAGTCCATTATATAAGTAGATATAAGAATGATTGGCATGAAGAAGCACCAATATTAAGAGAATTTAGTTCGACATTTTTTGAATTATATGCAATGGAATATTTGAAAAAAATTGGTTATGATGAAACGGAATTAAAAATGATTAATAAAAGTAGAATCAGTGAAATGACAAGATTACTTGATGATGCATTAATTATTAGTGATTATTTAATTACTTTTATGAAAAATGGTAAGATAGATGAGTATACTCATGTTTTAGATGATTGTAAAGCTGATAGATGTATCGATTTACTAATTAATAATCCATATCTTTTAAATGATTATTATCCATATTTATTTGGTGATTATTTAGCAAATAAGGCGATGAAAATGATTTCATCAGATAAGCAAATGATGTCTATTATTAAGTATGTAACTGATAATTTAGCAAAAATGAAAGCTATTAATGTATTTGATTTGGTAGGATGTGGGGATGCTAATTTTGTTGAATATGATGATAGTTTATTTCCTAAAAAGAAAAAAAGAATTAAATAGAAAACTATTAAAAAATTAAATTTTATTGTATAATTTTTAAGGGAAGTGAATAATATGAATTTACCTAAGATGAGCGACGCTAAAAAAAGAACAAAAGAAAAAGTAAAAATATTATATGATGATTATAATACTGATAATATAAGTAATATTGGAAAAGATAAAAAATATCTTATTTTAACATATGGCTGTCAGATGAATGTACATGATAGTGAGTATATTTCAGGAATTATGGAAGATATTGGGTATACTAAAACAGAGGATATGAATGATGCCGATGTTATTATTGTTAATACTTGTGCAATTAGAGAGAATGCTCATAATAAAGCTGAGGGAATGCTTGGTAGAATTAAACATTTAAAGGAAGAAAAAGAAGATATTGTTGTAATATTTTGTGGCTGCATGGCTCAAGAAGAAGGCCTTGTTAATAAGATAAAAGATTATAAATGGATCGATATTATATGTGGTACACATAATTATCATAAGATACCAGAATATTTATATGAATATATGAATAGTGGTAAGATGTGTGAAGTTTATAGTATCGAAGGTGATGTCATTGAAAACTTACCAGTAGTAAGAGAATCTAAATATACGGCTTGGGTAAATATTCAATATGGTTGTGATAAATTTTGTACTTATTGTATTGTTCCTTATACTAGAGGAAAACAAAGAAGTAGAAAAAGTGAAGATATCATAGATGAAGTAAGAGAACTATATAATAATGGATACCAAGAAGTAACATTACTTGGACAAAATGTTAATGCTTATGGTAAAGATTTTGATAGTAATTATGACTTTGCTGATTTACTTGGTGAAGTAGCTAGTACAGGAATACCTCGTATTAGATTTGTGACAAGTCATCCATGGGATTTTACTGATAAAATGATTGATGTTATTAGTAAATGTGATAATATTATGCCATATATTCATCTGCCTATTCAGTCTGGATCAGATAGAATTTTAAAATTGATGGGTAGAAAATACACGATACAAGAATATTTAGAAATTGTTAGAAAACTTAGAGAAAAAATCCCTAATGTAAGTATTACAACAGATATTATTGTTGGTTTTCCAGGAGAAACTAATGAAGACTTTGAAAAGACATTAGATATTGTTAATAAAGTTAAATATGATTTAGCATATACTTTTATCTATAGTCCTAGAGAAGCAACACCAGCAGCTAAAATGAAAGATGATACTAGTATGGAAGAGAAGAAAGAAAGACTAGCCAAACTTAATGATTTAATTAATAAATATGCATTAGAATCTAATCAAAAGATGGATGGAAAAGTATATGATGTCTTAATTCTTGGTGAAAGTGATAAGGATAATAAATATATGGGATATACTCCTAATATGAAATTAGTTAATGTTAAATGTGATAAAGAATTAGTTGGTAAAATTGTGCCAGTTAAAATCACTTCAGTTAAGACTTGGAGTTTAGATGGTGAGGTAGCTAATGGAAAGTAAATTAGAGGAATTATTTCATTCAATTGAAAATTCTAAAAGTTATCGAGAATACTTAAAAATTAGAGATATTTTGGATAAAGATAGTGAAATCAAAAAGTTAATCGATGAGATTAAAGAATTAGAAAAAGAGGCTACTTATTTAGAAAATATTGGTGACGAAAAATATAAAGAGATCGATTTAGAAATAATTAAAAAAACAGAAGTATTAAATAATAAGCAAGTTTATCAAGAGTATTTAAATAGAATGGATGAATTTAATGATGAGTTAGCTATTTCAACTAATATGATTGAGAAATATATTGAGGAAAAGGTTTAAATTTAAGCCTTTTTTTTCTTATTGAACCATGATATAATTGTATTAGAATTAGGTGTTATTATGTATGATTATTTAATTGTGGGGGCTGGATTATTTGGGGCAACATTTGCTAATTTGGCTAAAAAAGATGGTAAAAGAGTATTAGTGATTGAAAAAAGAAATCATTTAGGGGGAAATATCTATACAGAGAAGATCGACGGCATCAATGTTCATAAATATGGAGCCCATATTTTTCATACTGATTATGATGATGTTTGGAAATATGTCAATACATTTAGTGAGTTTAATCGTTTTGTAAATAGTCCAATAGCCATTTATAGAGATGAGATATATAATCTACCATTTAATATGAATACATTTGTAAAAATATGGGATGATTGTCTTACTCCAGGAGATGCTTTAAGCCATATTGAACAAGAAAGAAAAATAATCAAAACAACACCTAAAAATTTAGAAGAACAAGCTATTTCTTTGGTTGGAAAAACAATTTATGAAAAATTAATTAAAGAATACACTGAAAAGCAATGGAATCGTGAATGTAAGAAATTACCACCATTTATTATTAAAAGATTACCGGTGAGATTTACTTATAATAATGATTATTTTAATGATAAATATGAAGGTATTCCAATTGGCGGGTATACGCAAATGATTGAGAGAATGCTAGATGGAATTGAAGTTAAACTAGGAATAGATTATTTTGATAAACGGGACTACTATCAAAAAATAGCTAAAACAATTATATATACTGGTGCTCTTGATGAATATTTTGGTTATTCGTTGGGTGAATTGGAATATCGTAGTTTAAAATTTGATACAAGGATACTTAATTGTGATAATTTTCAAGGCAATGCAGTTATTAATTATACTTCTAAGGATGTTAAGTATACCCGAATTATAGAACATAAACATTTTGAAAATAGTAATACTGAAAAGACGGTTATTACATATGAGTATCCAGTCGATTATCAAACAGGAATGGAAAAGTTTTATCCTATTAATGATGACAAAAACAATGCATTAGCAGAAAAATATCATAAATTAGCTGATAAAGAAAAGAAAGTTATTTTTGGAGGAAGATTAGCTGAATATAAATATTATGATATGGATGATGTCATTAAGAGGGCAATGGATGTTTATCACAATATAGTTAAGGAGTAAAAATGAGTAGTAAAGATATTTTATATGTGGTTATGCCAGCGTATAATGAAGCAGCAAACATCGAGGCTGTTGTTAAAGATTGGTATCAAGTATTATCTTTTGGAAGTAACGATTCTCGTCTTGTAGTAGCCTGTGCAGGTAGCTGTGATAATACACTTAAGATACTTGTGAAGTTAAAGAAAAAATATCCACAGTTAGAGATAGTTGATACTTTAAGAAAAGAACATGGTCCTAAGTTGATATATTTGTATAATTATGCCATTAAGAATAAAGCTGATTATATTTTTCAAACTGATTCAGACGGGCAAACTAATCCGCAAGAATTTAAAATGTTTTGGGATGCTAGAAAAGATTACGATGTTATTTTAGGTAATAGAAAAGTAAGAGGGGATGGAAAAGCACGCGCTTTAGTTGAAAAAGTAGTTTGTATTTTATTAAAAATATTTTTTCGTGTTAAGGTTTTAGATGCTAATGCGCCCTTTAGATTGATGAAAAGTAAAATTGTAAAAAAATATCTTGATCGATTGCCAGAAGACTATAATTTACCTAATATAATGCTTACAACATATTTTGTTTATTACAAGGAAAAAGTAAAATTTATGGAAATTTCTTTTAAGCCAAGACAGGGTGGAGTTAATTCAATTAACATTAAGAAGATAATTAAAATTGGTCTAAAAGCACTTGGCGATTTTAAAAGATTTAAGGTTGGTATGAAAAATGATTAAATATTTAAAAAAATATAAAGATATAATTGCATATGTCTTCTTTGGTGGACTTACTACTGTTGTCAATTTGGTATCATATTATGTATGTGCTCATTTATTAAAAATATCAACAGTATTAAGTACTATAATTGCTTGGATATTATCAGTATTATTTGCTTATATAACTAATCGTAAATGGGTTTTTCATAGTAAAGTAAAGACTAGAAAAGATATCATTCAGGAAATAGTATCCTTTTTTGGATGTCGCTTGGCAACAGGGTTTATTGATTTACTATTAATGTTTATTTTTGTTGATGTGTGTCATTTTAATGATTTGGTTATTAAGATTGCGGCTAATATTGTTGTTATAATTTTAAATTATGTAGCTAGTAAATTAATTGTTTTTAGTGAGAAAAAAAATAAAAATAATTTAGTTAAAATAATTGGAATATTAATGTTTTTATTTATATTAACATTTTTGTTACTACTTAATAGTCCAATAAATATATGGCAAACAAAAAATATTTTTACTGATCAAGGGGTTTTTGAAACAATTGGCATGATGATGCAAAAAGGTTATATGCCGTACCGGGATACTTTTGATCATAAGGGCCCCTTAATTTATTTATATAATTTTTGGGGACATCAAATAAAGTATTATAAAGGAATTTGGTATATTGAATTTGTAAATTTGTTTGTTACTTTGGGGATAATGTATAAAATAGCAAGATTAAAGTGCAATTATTTATTATCGTTATTAATAGTTGTGGTCTCATCAATAGCTTTATTTACTTGCTTTGAGCATGGTAATTTAGTGGAAGAATATGCTTTACCATTTATTGGAATATCATTATATATTTTTTTAGATTATTTATTAAATAAAAAAGTTAACAAATTTAGATTAATATTATGTGGGTTTAGTTTAGGGGGAGTACTTTTATTAAGACCTAATATGATAAGTTTGTGGATCGTTTTTTGTATAGCTATTTTAATTGATTGTCTTAGAGAAAAAAAATATCGTGAATTAAGAGAATTTATTATCTATTTTATGATTGGTTTATTGATTATAGTAATGCCATTTATCATTTGGCTAGGAGCAAATAAGGCTCTTTTAGATTTTTGGAATCAATATATAATCTTTAATTTTAAATATATTGAAACTTCTGAACAGGGAATTGGATGGATAGCTAAGATTCAAGCATTTGCATCATTTACGATGCATATTGTATCAATGATGTCATTACTATCAGCTACTGCATTATGTATTATTAATAAGAAAAAAAGCGATTTTATTTATTTTATATATATTATTCTAACTTTGATTCTAATAAGTATATCGGGTAATCGTTATGGTCATTATGGAATGATTATCTTGCCGATGGTAATTTATCCTTTGGCAGCAGTTTTAAATCATCCAAGTAAGTATGTTCGTCATGTGGCAATGGGTGTTTGTATATATTCTTTTATCATATTCGTCGTTCCAGGATACTTTAAAATAATTAAGACGATACCTGATATGTATAAGCATCGCCATGATAATCAAATTATGATGGCTACCAATAGAGTTGTTAATTTAGTAGAGGAGAATACGCTTACTGATGACGCTATTTCAGTATATGGAAATACAAATATTATATATGTTTTAAGTCATCGTCGCCATGCTACAAAATATTCTTATTTGTATCCAATTACAATGTTTAAAAAAGATATTAAGGATGAGTATTTTCAAGAATTAAGTATAGAAAAGCCTAAAATAATTATTGTAATGATTAAGCGTGAAGATGATGATATTAAAGAATTTCTAGCTGAAAATCATTATGTAAATATATATGATGATCTTTATTATGCAAAAATTTATCAATTAAATGAATTGAGTGATTAATTATGAAAATAATAACAGAAAAGTTATTTGCATTACAAGATAAGAAATATCAAATTTTTACAAGTAAAAGTATTCCTAATATAAGTATTAATAAAATAATTGGAGTGAGAATTACTGATATTAGATTATTGGCTAAAGAGATAAAAGATGAGTCTTATATTGATGATTTTCTTTTAGAATTACCTCATAAATATCAAGAAGAGAATTTATTACATGGTATTATTTTAAGTAATAAGTATAAAGATGTTAATCTTTTACTGGATAAATTAGATACTTTTTTAGATTATGCTGATAATTGGGCAGTAACTGATATTATCAGCCCAAAGTTATTTAAAAAATATCCTGATATCGTATATCCATATATTTTAAAATGGATTGATAGTAATCAAGAATATAAAATAAGATTTGGAGTAGTTAGTTTATTACAATTCTATTTAGATGATAATTATGATAAAAAAATATTGACAGTTGTTAAAAAGATTAAATTTGATTCTTATTATGTTAAAATGGCAATTGCTTGGTTTTATTCATTTGCTTTAATTAAACAATATGATGATACGATAAAAATATTTGAAAATAAGGAATTAGATAAATGGATTCATAATAAAGCAATTCAAAAAGGAATAGAAAGTTATCGGATTAGTGATGCTAAAAAAGATTATTTAAGAAGTTTAAAGATAAGGTGATAGAATGCCTAGTTTTGTTAGTCATATGGTAATGGCAAATGATGTATATAATAGATTAAATGATAAGCATATTGATTTAGATGATATGATAACTTATTCACTTGGTGGAGATTTATGCAAATATGCTAAATGTAGATATGATAGTCATCATAAGGATATGGATAAGTTTATATATGAGATGGCTAATTATATAAAAGATAATAGTTTAATGAATGATTCACATGCTATGGGAGTATTATATGGACATATTTGTCATTATGTAATGGATAAAACAATTCATCCACTTGTAAGAAATGTTGATAAAGCTTGTCTAAAAAATAAACATAATCATACTTTAATTGAAATATACTACGACAATTATCTAGTTAATAAGAGATATCATATTAGTAAAAGAAAATATCTAACTAAGAGGATACTAGTTGGTAAGAAAAATGATGAAGTAAAGCGAATAATAGATCAAGTATATTTAAATATATATGATATAGATAATGTTTCAAAATATTATCACTTTAATTTATTTTTATATAAAGTATTAAGAAATATATATATTCTTTTAGGTGATAAACTAACTAATCAATTATTTGGAGTAAATGGATTTATTAAAAGAAATAAGCAAATAAATCTTATAATGATTAATAATGATGATTTAGATAGTTTATATAGATTAAGTGTTGATATGGCATATGAATATATTAAGAAAATTAATATGTATTTAAAAATATCGTAGTTAATTAACTACGATATTATTTTAATTAAATTTTATTTACTTTTGCATTTAGTTATGACATCATCAATTGGTTTGATTATCACATTATTATATTGATAGTTTAAAGCATTTTCAACTGATAATAATACTTGATGCATTCCAGTAGTTATAATTGTTTTATCATTTAATTCGTTATAAGTCTCAATAATATTTAAATATAATTTAGCTATCTCTAATTTGTTTTCTGATAAAGCTGTATAGAATAATCTAATATAGTAACCCAATTCAAAATTAAATATACTATTTTCAATTGATTTTAATGCCTCTGTTGGCTTTGTAAGGATTAAATCTTCTTCATAAAAACTTATTTTGATAAGATTTATAATTAATGATTCATACTTATCCATATTAATATTTTTAAGGAATAATTTTAATGATGTAATGGCAGTATCAAAATCATTTTTAATAAAACTACTAATAATTTTAGCAATTGTTATGTTTGAATCTATATTATCTATACTGTCTTCACTAATATTTGGTTGACTATTATCTAAGTTAGATTCTACAGGTAATTGAGGAGTATCAATTGTCACTTTTTCAAGTTGATTATTATTAGTTTTTTCAGTTCCATTAGCATTTTCTTCAACATTAGTGCCCTTATGATTAAATTTAATATCTTTTATTAATTCACAAATATTTCTTAATAATATATTTATAGCATTATTGTCGTCTTTAATATTGCAACGTTTATTATAGTCATGGCTTAAAGACATGGCAACAGGATAATTATGATTATCAATAGCAATGTATAGATTGTTAGTTATTTCTGAATTGATAATCGGTATTTTTCTAGTTTTAGTAATTTCTATTAGCGCTTTTGTTAGTTTTAAAATATATGCTTCATTTGTAGTTAATTTTGCTTTTTTATCTTTTTCTTCTAAATAGTCAATAATGTAGTCATAATCTTTATTTTGAGCAGCATCTATTACTTCTTGTTTCTTATTGTTTTCCAAATCACAAATATTATTTAGTAATGCTAGAACAATATAGTCGTGAATATTGGCATTTTTATTTTTAACAAAACTATTCATTTCCTTTAGAGCGTAAGTATATTTTTGACGTAAAACGGCATCTCTTATGCTATTTTCTAAAGTAGGGTTTTCAACATTAGTTGATTTAGGCAATGTTATCTGTTTAATATCGATATGTCTAGCATATTCACGATAATTATCTGGTAAATCTGTCAATATATTAAGTAAATATAAATAGTAATCAGCATTTATTCGGTAGTATTCATCACTACAATTAGATAGTGTTTCATAATATTTAATTACATCAGTATAGTTTCCACTTCGAATACTTCTTAGTAATAATTGTAAGCAAGCATCTTTATGATTTGGATCTAGTTCATAGCATCTTTTGAAACAATCAAATGCTTCTTTAAATTTTCTTTCAGATAATAAATTCAAACCATAATTATATAAAATATTGACATCTTTTATTGTGTAATGTCCCCATCTTGTTCTTACAATTTGATTATTCTTTTGTAAAGTTGATAAATCAACAGAGTTAAATTTAAATGATGTTAATGTCTTTGTTGATATTTCACCATTTGTTATAATTTCATTATATAATTTTTCTAAGTTTTCACTATTTATCATATTTGCCTCCTAAAATTCTTTTTTTCATAAGTGTTTTACTAGTAGCAAGTCCTTCTTTGTCATATTCATCTGATAATCTTATTGGGTACATCGTAATAATGGTACTAGTTCCTGGAATAGTAGATACTTGAAGATCAAAAGTTATTTCATTATTACAAAAGCCAATAGGGTTATCTAACCTTATATTATATGTATCACAGCAAATATCTCTTGTAATGCTATTCATAGCTTCAATTCTTTCTTTTACTTCAAATAGTACTTTTTTAATATCTAAATATTTCAAAAAATATGAATCAAACATATCATCTTTTTTAAAGTGTTTAGCAATATGTTCTAGTAATACCTCATCACTTTGATTAAATAAACGGTACTTTCGATATGAATTATTACCATTAAATATATTATCGGATGTATGTAATTGTCCTAAAAAATATTTTAAATACATTTCCAAAGTATAATACTCAATTTTTTCATTATCCTTAAATTTATAATTTATGTTGCCAAGTGTTTTAAACCTATCAAATGCGCGATAAAACTCATGCTTCATCATATCTAAATGAACCATTTCCATTATTGATGAAAAATCATTAGGATTCATTTTTAACAGTGATTCAATTATAATGCTTGCAATGCTATAGTCACCGGTTTCTTTATACAAGGCGGCCATGTTAAGTAGTAAATTAGGATTACAAGTAACATTCATTGCTTTTTCAAGATTATTTTTACTTGTTTCAAAATTGTATTCACATTCATTGATTCTATATAATAGATAATTTTTGTTAAAATCAGAAATATCAGAATTATTATTTAATATAGTTCTAGCATTAACAAAATTTTTTGCTACTATTTCAAGCTTTATTAACCTAAATAGTGCTTTGCTTCTAGTATCTTCACAATCCATAGCTACATTAAACCAAATTCTTGCTTTTTTTAAATCATTATTATAATTATAAAATTGAGCTGTTTGTAATGCATTTTGATAACTATTATTATTCGTAGCCATAAACTCCCCCCCCGTTTCAAATCGGTTTAATATATTATCACAGTTATTCTTGTTTGTCAATGGATATGTTTGACAAATGTTTGATATTATGATAATATATATCACCTGAAAGAGGGGATTATATTATGATTAATAAGAGAATTATTAATAATGATGGAACAATAGATGAAATAAAGGCTACTTCTAGTGATAGATATGATATGTCAATTGGTGAAAATTATAAATTAGTAAAAATAGCACAGCGTAAAAATACATTTAATGATACAATATTAGGGACAGATATTGGTGTTCATAGTAAAGGTTTTATGAATATAGCAATTATTTCAACATTAATTGCTGTTGGTGTAATTATATTTATGTATTTAGGTTTTAGAGTTTAGGATGATGATGATGATGAAAGAATATGAAAAATATAATGTTTTTGAACCTAGTGAAGTGAAAATGTTAGCGTTGCATGCAACTGATTTATATTTTGCTAATATGAGTGAGGAAGAAAAAAGATTGTTAATGAGTGATCCAATTAAGTATACGACAATGTATGCTAAGATATATAAGGATACAATCGAAAACATTAGAACTAATGATGAGTTTCAAGTAACTAGGTATCGAAGGTAGTTAATTTGACAATAACTACTTTTTTTGTTATAATTTCATAGTCTTTATACTTTGTTAATGAGAAAGGAGAATAATGAGTAAAATAAATATCTTTAGTCTTGGTGGGCTAAATGAAAATGGTAAAAATATGTATGTTATCGAAGTTGATAATGACATATTTGTTTTTGAAGCTGGACTTCAGTATGCGGATGAGCATACTTTAGGAATAGATTATTTTATTCCTAATATAGATTATTTAAAAGAAAATAAAGAAAGAATAAAAGGTATATTTTTAACGCATGGTCATGATGAAAATGTTGGAGCACTTGTTGATATCGTTGATATTCTAAATAATGTTCCTATATATGGTTCAAGATTTACTTTAAATATCGTAAAACATGAATTTTTAACTTATAAAAAAGATACTAATAATTTAATTGAAATTAAAGAAAATAGAAATATTGAATTTGGAGATGTGAAGATAACTCCGATTAGTTTATCACACTCAATTCCTGATAATATGGGATTTGCAGTATATACACCTGATGGGGTAATCTTTTATGCGTCTGATTTTGTTTTTGATCCAACGATGAGAGGACCTTATAAAACGGAGTTAGGAAGACTTGCATATGTTGGAAGACAAGGGGTATTATGCTTGATGGCTGAATCACTTTATGCTATGAATAAAGGATATACTTCTCCTAGTCATCGTATTGGAGGTTTAATTAATAAGACACTATCTAAGAATAAAGGAAGAATAATTTTTAATGTACTAAACTCCCATTTATATCGAATACAAGAATTATTTAATGAAGTATCAAAGACTGATCGTAAAATTGTTGTAATGGGAAAAAGATTACAAAATATTATTAAATATTCACTTGATAATAATTATTTACATATCGATAAAAAATTTATTGGTGATTTATCTAATATTGAGGATGATAATGTCGTAATTCTTAATTCTAATGAAAGAGAAAAACCATATGTCAATATGATTAAGATTTTGGATGGTTATGATAAGTTTATTAAAGTAAAAAAAGATGATACCATTTTTCTAGCTACGCCAATATATGAGGGAAGAGAAAAAACTTTTTATGGGTTACTTGATAAAATAGCTATGATTGGAGCTAATGCGGTAACATTGCCTCCTAAAGAATACTTATCTTATCATGCTTCAAGTGAAGATTTGATGACGATGATTGATTTAATGAATCCGAAATATTATTTTCCAATTAAGGGAGAATACTCTGAACAAGTTGCTAATGGGGATATTGCATATGAATTAGGAATACCAAGAGAAAATATTATTTTAAAAGAAAATGGTTATATTGCAAGCTTTGAAAATGGTAATTTAGTTGATAATTTTAAACCAATTCATACAGGTGTAATTTCTATCGATGGAGAATCATCTGATGATATTGGGGAGCTTGTTTTAAGAGATAGAGAAATGCTATCAGAAAATGGAATTATCATTATTAGTGCTACTTTAGATAAGAAAACAAAACGGTTATTAGCTGGACCTGAGATATTAACACGAGGTTTTGTTTATGTACGCGATAGTGCTGAGCTTATTAATATAATTAAAAAAATGTGTTCTGAAATTATAATTAATAATAGTCGTAATAATTATATTGATTATAATAAAGTAAAAACCTTAATTCGTGATAATTTATCAAAATACTTACTTGAAGAAACTGGTAATAAGCCAATGATTATTAGTGTTATTCAAGAGATAGAAGAAAAAGACATTTAGAAATGTCTTTTTTAACGATATTCAGCTTTAATCATTTTAGCATGAATGACAGCTCTTTTGGTACCATCATCGGAGCAAGTAGATAGGGTTAAGATTTTATCATCACTTGTTAATGTTTCTTTAAAATCATAAATACTACGATTCTTAAGCATGTCTAAGAATTCTTGATGTTCTTCAGTTGTTTCAAAATAAGTTTTTAAATAGTCTATTTCAGGTTTAATTTGATATATTGAAAATACTTTCCAAACGGTATTTGAAGTAGGGGTAGATAATTTAATATATAAATTATCTTCATTTTCATACCACGATGATCGTTGACACCAAGTAAGTGAACCAAACATTGTTTTATTAATTAAATTATGACCATAGATAATTGTATTGCTACCAAAATGAGTAAAGTCATCACGATAATCACCATATATCCATCCACCAAAATTGCTATTTTTATAAAAATCATGTTTTAAATAATATTCATTATCATTGCTTTGTAAGACTGAGTAGTTAACATTGGTATTATTTACTTTTAACCAGGCAACAGTATCACTATTTTTCTTTAATAAATCACTAAAGTCAACTGACATGAAACTGATATTAGCATACTTATTTTCTTCAGTAGGGGTATAATTTTCATCAGTGATAGTTTCTTTTTTTTCACTTTCTAAGATTTTGGTAGTTTCTAAGATATCAGTTGTTAAATAATTTATTTTTAATCTTTGGACATACCAACGTGATGAAAAGAAAATACAAATAAAATAAACAGATAAAGTTAATGCTAACATAGCCATTGGAATTATTGGTTTTCCTTTATATTTAAATATTTCACCTTTTTTAGGATCAACAATACATAATAATCCAGTGATTAAATAGCGAGGTACAATTGTAAATACATTATATAGTCCTAAAAAAAACCAACGACAAATATTAATCATACATATACCTCCTAGTATTTAAATTATATCATAAAAATGTAAAAAATAATATAATACTTTGAAAAAAAAAGAATTAATGTTATAATATGTTTTAGTTATTGGAAAGAAGGTGATACCAAGTGGATATGAATGATATAAAAGTCGGTGATAAGTTACAAATTCAATGCTATAAACATGATGGTAGCCTACATCGTAAATGGGATGAAGCAATTGTTTTAGATATCTTTCCTGATTATATGGTTTTCGGTAATAACAGAACAACCGTAATTGATGCAGATGGTAAAATATGGAAAACGAGAGAACCAGCCGTAATGTTTTTCTTTAAGGATAGATGGTTTAATATTATAGGTCAATTAAAAGACTATGGAATATATTTTTATTGTAATATTGCAACCCCGGCATTAATTGATAATAGAGTTATTAAATATATTGATTATGATTTAGATTTGAGAGTATTTCCAAATGGTAGCTTTAAGATTCTTGATAGAATGGAATATAAATATCATAAAAAACAAATGCACTATTCAAATAGATTAGACTTTATACTTAAATATGAACTTGGTAATTTAATCGATATGGTACGAGTTAGAGAAATGCCATTTGATAAAGATACAATTAATAAATATTACGAAAAATATGTAAGTATCGTAGGAAAATAGATTTTGTCTATTTTTTTCTATTTAATGCTTGTCATAAATATTAAAAGTTTGATATAATGATTCTAGCAAGTAAGAAAGGATGAAATTATGGAAGAATATAAATTGACAATGAGAAGTGAAGAAGATACAGTATATTTGGCACAAAATATCGAATCAGAAAAGTTTCCAAATATGGTTATTTGCTTGTATGGAGAATTAGGTAGTGGTAAAACTGTTTTTGCTAAAGCATTCGCTCATGCAATGGGAATAGACGGAGTTACATCATCTACATTTAATATAATTAAAGAATATAATGGAGAATTACCACTATATCATATGGATGTCTATAGACTTGAAGAAAAAGATGCTGACAATTTAGGAATTGATGAATATTTTACTAAAGGTGGAGTTACAATCATCGAATGGGCTGATTTAATTAAAGATTATTTACCTGAAGAGAGACTTGATATTAAATTTAAAATCATTGATGAGAACACAAGAGTACTTATTTTAAAGCCACAGGGTGAAGAATATGTACGAATTTGTGAGGATATTTTATGATAAGTTTATTTATAGATACATCTTTAATAAATGTATCTATTTCTATTATTAAAGATGATAAAATACTAAGTTTAATAGAAAAAGAAGTTCCTAATATGCATTCAGTATATACGACAAGATTTATTAAAGATGCTTTAGATGAAGCCAAGATAGATGCCAATGATATCGATAATATTTTTGTAGTTAATGGCCCAGGTTCATTTACTGGTGTTAGAATTGGTGTAACGATAGCTAAAACTTATGGCTATTTAATAAAAAAAGATATTACCCCTGTATCTAGTTTAAAAAGTTTAGCAATAAGTAGCAAACACGATGGAATTATCCTTAGTATAATTCCTGCTAATAAGAGTAATTATTATGTTGGAATATACGATAATAAATTAAATGAAATAGTTCCTGAAGCATTTATGAGTAAAGAGAAAATTCTCGAATTATGTAATGAATATAATCCATATATTGTTGGAATAGATACTAGTGTAATTGGAACATATAAAATAAATAAACAAAAATTAGATGTTTTAGCCATTACTAATTATTATATGGATAAAACTAAAGAAAACTATTATAAATTAGTACCAAATTATTTAAAATTACCTCAAGCATTAGAGGTTAAAAATGATTAGAGAAGTAGATATTACTTCGAAAAATCCTTTCATGCGAAGAATTGAATACTTTCTTGATGGAGAAAGCATAGCTTATTTAGAATATTCACTTATCTATGACCGTATGGAAATTGATAACATTACGGTTATGGAAGAACATCGTGGTAAAGGAATCGGTACTAAATTAATGGCTCATTTAGTTAGCTTAGCGATTGAGTACCGAGTAGATAATATTACTTTAGAAGTAAGAGTAAGTAATGAAGTAGCAAGAAGTTTATATAAGAAATTTGGATTTCATGAAGTAGCCATTAGAAAATATTATTATGGGGATGAAGATGGCATTTTAATGGAAAAAAATGTCATGTAAAGGTGGTGATTGAAGATGTATATTTTAGCAATTGAATCAAGTTGTGATGAAATGAGTATGAGTATTATTAAAGATGGGGTAGAGGAAATTTGTACAGTTACGAATACACAAATTGATATCCATAAAAGATTTGGAGGAGTAGTACCAGAAGTTGCAAGTCGTAGCCATATTGAAAATGTGACAATTGTTTTGGAAGAATTATTATCAAAAAGTAATTTTACAATCGATATGATCGATGCCATTGGGGTTACATATGGTCCGGGACTTATTGGTTCACTAATGATTGGACTTCAGTGTGCTAAAACAATATCTTTAGTTACTGGTAAACCTTTGATTCCAGTACATCATATTGCTGGCCATATCTATGCTAACAATTTAGAAAAAAGACTAGAGTTTCCATTAATAGCATTAGTCGTATCTGGTGGACATACTGATTTAGTCTATATGAAAGAAGATTATTCATTTAAAAGAATTGGATCAACACTTGATGATGCGGTTGGTGAAGCTTACGATAAAGTAGCTAAAGTATGCGGACTTGAGTATCCTGGAGGGCCTAAAGTAGATAAGTTAGCTAAATTGGGAAAAGATACATATGATTTGCCATATCCACTAGATGATGACACTTATAATTTTAGCTTTAGTGGTATCAAATCTGCCGTTGTCAATACCTGTCACAATGAAGAACAAAGAGGAAATGAAATAAGAGTTAACGATATGTGCAATTCATTTCAAAATAGAGTAGTCTCAGTAATAACTAAGAAGACAATGAGAGCATTAAAAGAATATAATTCTAAAAATCTAATCTTAGCTGGAGGAGTAGCTGCCAATAGTTATCTAAGAGAAGAATTAGCTAAGGCTTGTCAAAAAGAAAATATTAATTTTAGTTATCCAAGAATTTCATATTGCACCGATAATGCAGCAATGATTGGAGCAGCTGCTTATTATGCATATAAGAAAGGAATTACTGCTGATTTAACACTTAATGCAGTAGCGGTAGAAACATTATATAAGGAGTAAAAGCATGATGAAATATAGGCAAAACAATTTGTTTTTAGATATTTAAAGTAATAAGGAAACTTATTACTTTTTTTGTTAACTAATAGTTAATTAAAGGAGGTATATATGAATGAATTAACGATTAATGAATTAAATATTGAAAATATGATATATGAAATTAGAGGAAAACAAGTAATGCTAGACTCTGACTTAGCAAAACTATATCAGGTTGAGACAAAAAATTTGAATAAGGCAGTAAATAGAAATATAGAACGATTTCCACAAGAATTTATGTTTCGATTAACAATTGAAGAATATAATATTTTGAGGTTCCAAATTGGAACCTCAAATATAAAAGGTGGTAGAAGATACCTTCCATATGTTTTTACTGAGCAAGGAGTTGCTATGCTTGCAAGCGTGTTAAATAGTAGTGTAGCAATTAAAACAAGTATTAAGATTATGAATGCCTTTGTAGCTATGAGGCATTATATTGGAAATAGTGAATACCGTTTATCTAATGTTGAAATTAAAGTACTAGAGCATGATAAGGATATTAAACTGTTACAGGTTGCCTTTCAAAAATTCAATGAAAAAGAAGCCATAAACGAAATATATCAAAGTGGTCACATTTATGATGCTTATTCAAGAATTATAGATATATTTAACAAAGCAAAAAAAGGATTAATAATCATTGATAGTTATGCTGATAAAACATTATTAGATATGATAAAAGATTTAACTTGTAATGTTATTTTAATAACTAAAGATAATAATAAATTAAAAGAGTTAGATATTACAAAGTATAATAGTCAATATCATAATTTAAAAGTAGTTTACAATGATACATTTCATGATAGATACTTTATTTTGGATAAAGAAAAGATATATCACTCAGGAGCAAGTATCAATCATGCGGGATTAAGAACATTTTCAATAAATATTATGGAAGATGATATAGTCAAAGAAATTTTAATTGAAAATGTAGATGGAATAATGAATGGAGGCACATATGAATGAATTAATGATTAATGAATTAAATATTGAAAATATGATATATGAAATTAGAGGTATGCAAGTGATGTTAGATTCGGATTTAGCTAGACTTTATAAATGTGTGAATGGGACTAAGACAATTAATCAAGCTGTAAGTAGACATAAAAATAGATTTCCAGAAAGATTTATGTTTCAATTAACGAAAGAAGAGTTTTTTGAGTTGAGGCGTAATAATTTGTGGTCCCAAAATGGGACCGCAAATATTTCTATGACTAGAAGCTTTCCTTATGTTTTTACTGAACAAGGAGTGGCAATGTTAGCTACAATAATCAAAACATCAGTAGCTGAAGAAGTAAGTATAAGAATAATGGATGCTTTTGTGGCTATGAAACATTATATTGGGAGTAATCTGATAGAGCAAAAGTATATCAATAATCAAGTAATGATAAATACTGAGAATATTAAACTATTGCAGGTGGCCTTTCAAAAATTCAATGAAAAAGAAGCCATAAATGAAATATACCCAAGTGGCCACACTTATGATGCTTATTCAAGAATTGTAGATATATTTAATAAAGCAAAAAAAGAATTAATTATCATTGATAGTTATGCAGATAAAACATTATTAGATATGATAAAAGATTTAACTTGTAATGTTATTTTAATAACTAAAAATAATAATAAATTAAAAGAGTTAGATATTACAAAATATAATAGTCAATATCATAATTTAAAAGTAATTTATAATGATACATTTCATGATAGATACTTTATTTTAGATAATGAAAAGATATATCACTCAGGAGCAAGTACCAATCATGCGGGATTGAGAACATTTTCAATAAATATTATGGAAGATAAGATAGTAAAAGAATTTCTAATTAAAAATGTAAAAGATATTATAAATTATTGAAATAATAATTATTCTTTGTTATAATTTATATAGCGTAGGAGACTTTATTATGGATAAGAATAATAAAAGTATATTTATTATAATTATATCAATAGCACTAGTAATAATTAGTGGTACTTTTGCATGGCTTTCTTGGCGTAGCCAAAATACCGCAATGGTTCTTACTATTGGTGATATTAGAGGCTTAACTGTTTCACTTAAACCGTATCAAATAAATGCAACATTGTCTCCAGTAGCTAGTTATACATCTAGTACTAATGTTGTAGTCGTTGATGTGACAGCTGATAATAAAAAAACAGAAGAAGATAATTTTAAATTATTTTATAAGATAGATACAATTGATGATGCATTAAAGAGCGAAGGATTTAAATATACGATAGCTAAATGTACTAGTAATTGCAGTAACGCTAATAATTATACAGTACTAAATAATGCCGGTGGTGATTTTTCTACTGCTACATCAAATAGTAACCTAAATATCTATCAAGAAACAGTACCCGCAAATACAACCTATAATTATAAAGTATATTTATGGATAGATAGTAATGCTGGTAATCAATCAAATATGCAAAATAAGACTTTTACTGGTGAATTAAGAGCAAAAATATCGGAGACATTATATACGATGATGAGAGATAATGCCATTATCGATAATATTAAAAGTAATTTTGTAACTAATAATAATGGTATCCAATTTAATGATATCTCATCAGATACGAATGGTAAGGGAATATATATAAGATCAGGTACAGAAAATGATCCATATCCAATCTATTACTACCGTGGAGCAGTAAATAACAATAATGTCTTATTTGCTGGTTTCTGTTGGAAAATAGTAAGGACTACAAGTACCGGTGGTACAAAATTAATCTATAACGGACTACCTAGCGGGACGAACAATGACCAGTGTACTAATACAACGGGAACAGCAACTCAGTTAGCAGCTACTAGTAATTTTAATTCAAATTCTACTTCACCAGCTGATGTCGGTTATATGTATGGCACAAGATATGCGTATTCATCTGCTACCGGCACTGGGCGGTACTATGCTCCAGATGTTACATATAGTAACGGAACATATACTTTAGTTTCAAATGGTAGTTATAACGTTGAGACTAAAAGCGATATAAGTGGAACAAATTTAAATTATCAACATTATACTTGTGGAAGTACAACAGCAACAACTTGTACAAGTGTTAGATATGTTTATTATGTATCATCATCTACAGTATATTATATAACATTAACTAATGGCAAGAAAGTTGAAGATGCCCTAGATGAAATGCTAACAAGTTCAACAAATACCACTGATTCAAGGATAAAGACAGCAATAGATACTTGGTATTCTAGCAATATGGCAAGTTACACTTCGAAACTCGAAGATACCCCATATTGTAATGATAGAACAATATACCGGTTAGGTGGTTGGGATCCAAATGGGGGAGATACCACTAAGTATTTATATTTAGGTGCTTATGGGAGAACACAAAGCCCATATACCCCAAGTCTAACATGTAGTATAAATGATGCCTTTACCTTACCAGGTAATACCCAAGGTAATGGTAAGTTAATATATCCTGTTGGTTTGCTTACAGCCGATGAGATAATGCTGGCAGGAGGTAAAAGTGGCAATTCAACATATTACCTATATACCAATCAAAATTGGTGGTCCGGGTCCCCTTTCTACTTTTACTACAACGGTGCCTATGAGTTCAGCGTCTATTTGGCGGGTGACCTCAGTCTCTTCAAAGTGAATAGCGCCCGTGGGGTCCGCCCCGCTGTTTCATTAAAACCTGGGACCAAGTTTTCATCAGGTGATGGCAGTTACACTGATCCATATGTTGTGGAATAATATAACTGATACAATGTATCAGTTTTTTAATATTTTATCAATGATACCATAATTTAGAGCTTCTGTTGATGACATATAATAGTCTCTATCGGTATCTTTTTCAATCTGTTTTAAAGTTTTATTGGTGTTATGAGAGAGAATAGTATTTAATTTTTTTCTTAAATTAATGATTCTTTTAGCAACAATGTCAATTTCTGTTGCTTGGCCTTCTACACCGCCTAAGGGTTGATGAATCATTACTTCACTGTTTGGTAAGCAATATCTTTTACCTTTAGTACCACATGAAAGAAGAAAAGCGGCCATAGATGCAGCCATACCAACACATGTGGTTGAGACATCTGACTTGATAAAGTTCATCGTATCATAGATAGCCATACCAGCGGTAATAGAACCTCCTGGTGAATTAATGTATAACTGGATATCATTTTGATTTAGGCTATCTAAATATAATAACTGGGCTATTATCACATTAGCTGTATCATCATTTATTTCACCACTTAAGAGAATAATTCTATTTTTTAAGAGTCTTGAATAAATATCATAGGCTCTTTCGCCCCCACTACTTTTTTCTATGACAGTTGGAATTAGCATTTTATCACCTATTAATATAATAGTGTATAATTATAATTTTATTATAAAAAGTAGACGACAAAATAAGATAAGTATGATAAAATTAAGATATGAAAATAGAAAAAATAGTGGTAGGTTATCTTAGATGTAACTGTTATGTATTAGAAATTAGTAAGAAAGTATTAATAATTGACCCAGGAGATAATGCTAAGGATATTGAAAAAATAATTGGTGATAGACAAATTGTGGGAATTATTATTACGCATCATCATTTTGATCATATTGGAGCAGTAGATTATTTTTGTGATAAGTATCATATTAAAGTATATGATAAAAATAATTTAACTGAAGGAATTAATAAGATAGACAATTTTAAATTTGAGGTTATTTATACTCCTGGTCACAAGGATGATTTAATTAGTATTTATTTTAAAAAAGATAAAGTAATGTTTGTAGGGGACTTTATTTTTAAAGATAGTATTGGTAGATGTGATTTAGTTGGTGGTAGTGTTAGGGATATGATTAAATCAATTGATAAAATCAAAAGATATGATAGAGACATTACGGTGTATCCAGGGCACGGAGAAAAGACTACTTTGGGTTATGAAATAGATAATAATCCATATTTTAAAGAATATTTATGAGGTGATGATTATGCTAATTAAAGATAATAAAAATAAGAAATATTTGATTATTCTAGGAATAATTGCTTTTGTAGTTGCTATTATCTTTCTAATTAGCAAGCTAATTGACAAAGATAAAATCGTTTATGAAGAAAAAATATATTATATAAATCTAATTGGTAGTACTAATATTACGATGTATCAAGGAGATATCTTCGTAGAACCTGGTTATAAAGGAACTGATGATGAAGGTAATGACTTAACCCAAGAAGTAGTTGTTAGTACCAATATTAATAGTGATAAGATTGGTAACTATAAAGTAAGTTATACGCTAGGTAATGTAACTAAAGAAAGAAATGTCAAAGTAATTGATAAACCAACGGGAGCTACTTATATTCACTTATATGGTGATGTTAATGTCTTCTTATATGTAGGTGAAAAATATGATGAAAAAGGTTATGAAGTAATTG
>Ga0247608_10002202_pt1 | contig 25020 bp, 29 predicted proteins | sample 176DNAGHGlowgp2_FD_193490 | JGI IMG/M metagenome (GOLD analysis project Ga0247608, IMG submission 193490) | Sheep rumen microbial communities from Palmerston North, Manawatu-Wanganui, New Zealand - 1766 DNA GHGlow gp2 | ecosystem: Host-associated > Mammals > Digestive system > Stomach > Rumen ... | reverse complement strand
TTGCTGAAAAACCATAAGCATAAAAAGTATCTCCCACCGTAAACTGCAGTTCAAAAACACTCTCTCGGTTTTTATTCTCTTCCTTATTTCTGCAGAAATCATTAACGGAGACAACCGGAAGCCCCTCCATAAGGGTTGCCTTAATAAACGCAAATGCGGTCACAAGGTTCGACTTACCAGATGCATTAGCGCCATAAACTACAGCGTTTTTTAATAATTTAGTCTGTTTAATCTGTAATCGATGATTCTTGTTTCCTTGCATTTTGCTGGAAGATATCATTGACAGCTCTTCCTTCTGATCAAAAGACTTAAAATTTTCAACAGATATTTTAATTAGCATAAACACGCCTCCTCTCTAGGTAGCATTTATATTATAATATATGTTAGCATATTTTTTCAATCAAGATTCCCTATTTAGAGAATCTTTCTCTATATACCTAAGCTAATTGCGTTGCAATTACATATCGCATAATTATTCATCGTAATTTGAACGTAATATGAACAAGCGTATTTTACTTTTTTTATTTGACTCTAACTATCCATACCATATTATACTTTTTATTAAAAAAGCACCCTGCATTACGCAAAGTACTCTAATTATTCATCGTGTATTTCATATTAAAAAAGTGTATACAATACATTCTAGCCACAAAATCTCTCATTTTCACCTGCTATTTAGGCAAGTTCAAATCCTATCGGTGATAACTATTCCAGAATACTGATGTTAATAATTCATTATCAGTTTGAACACGTATAATAGAACCTGTAGAAACCTCCTCTAACAAATAATAACTACTACCGGGGGATTTGCGTTTGATTCTATATTTCATAGTATTTGTTATTAATCTGTAAAACTGATATCCGATCCATCAATTCCGTCCTGCATTGTCAGAATAAATTTCCCTTTATCAGTAGCTTCTTCTAAGGATTCATATGGAAATTCATAATTGACATTTTCTGTGTTATAACCATAAATATTATGAATATATTCACCTTCTGTTGGTGCATAAAACTCAACCGTTTTCATTGCGTCTTTATAGCCACAACTCGAGAAAACAGTTATAAACATTAATAAACAGCTACTGCTAAGAACTGACTGGACCTTCTTATAGCAAGTATCACGAACAATTGCCAATTGGCAGCCCCTCTTTTATAAAATATCAATGATAATTGATTAACAAAGATTTTTGTGTAATTAAAACAAAATTATATTTCCTAATTTTCACTCTCATCGTCTTCTTTAGAAACATCTACCGTTTCTTCCCATTGATATCGACCTGGTATATGCCCAAAGTCACTTGTGCGCTGTGTTTTATCGGATGTATCTATATCCCATCCGCCTTTCTTGTCGTATCCGTATTGTCTCCCATTTTCTTTCACATCATATTTACTCTCTTTACACATCATTTTTATCCCCCGTAATGATAAAATATCATAATATTCAACCATATATAGATTCAATTTTGGTTATTTGATAATAATCTATTCAAGATACCCTTCTATCTCCTTTACTCTTCTCGAAGAATGTCCCAATATTTTTATTATCTTCTTATAAAACTTCTTGACATCCTCATCATTTAATATGTATAAAACCTGTGAATTACTAAGTGCAATATCAATTAACATTTCACATTCATCTTTCTTCCAACCCTCGATTGAAAGAAGATCATTAATTACTGCATGCGTTGTAGCAAAACTACTACTACCATTTAAGGACAGGATAAGACTCATTTTGGTATACTTCATTTTTTCATTGATCTTATCCCTATTGTTGTTTGTACATTCTTCTTTGCAATTATAGTGAATGTCTTCTAAAACTTCGTTAACAGCGGTTCTGTCAATAATCGCTTTTATCAGCTTATCAAGTTCAGAACCTTCAGAATAATCTGATGGAACAAAAAACCGTATACGATTATCATTAATCATTTTGTATACTTTTGATTTATCGAAAGTATCATTATTGTATACACCAATTGAATGTCCCCCATATGTATTCACCAATTTCATACAAGGAATGTCCGTATCGCTATCGCCTATATAAACTATATTACGAAATGGTACTCTGTACTCCTCCGGAAGAAAAAAGTCATTGACACCCGAATCATTTACGTCTAAAGTTCCTTTTTCTATTCTAAAAAGAAACTGGGTTTTGTTTGTAAAATTCACGACCTGTGCCGGCCAAATCGGAACGTCTCTTTCATCGAACATAAATGAACTTGCATAGATTTTTTCAAAAGCTCCCGCTTTGGCAACAGAAGTCCCTTCTATCATTTCTTTAAGCCCAGACGAGATGATATAATGTTCAATTATTACATTGTGCTCATCTCCATATTTTCTTATCCTTTCAAACCATTCTTCCACACCTGGAAACAATTTAACTTTAGCTCCATATTCCTCAAGCCTTTTCCTTGTAAGAACTATTTTCCCTCTTGCTTCTTGTACCATTTTATACATATAGGCTAAATTGTTATCCATGCCATATTTTTCAGCCATTTCATTAGATTCTTTCCAAAAGGAAGAAACGTCTCCGTCATAAACTGCTTGAATATATCCTTGGGCTTGCATGTCATCCGGAGAAAGCGTTTTGTCAAAATCATAACAAATAGCAATCACTGGTTTATTTTCTTTTGTTTTTCTTTCTACACCAGCCATATTTTATCCTTTCCCTAAATAATCGAAGAAACAAATTAACTATTGTAAATTAACAAAATTGCAATTATTCAATTTTAGTGTATTATTCTACCTTATCACAAACAATAGCATTTACATGAAACGACCATATCTGGGTTTAATTCGACATTTTTATCCGTTTTCTACTCTTAACTTCACGTTCACACACATCTTCTAATCGTACTATCAAATTAATGAAATAATATGCTATAATCATGTAAGGAGAAAAAGAAAAATGAAAGTATATCTTAATAATTGTTGTTATAATAGACCATATGATGATCAATCATATCTGAAGATTTCACTGGAAGCTCAGGCAAACGAAATAAAACTACGGAATCCGGTTGAGTTTATTTCAGAAATGGAGGTGTGATCATGAGTACCACTGAATTAATGAACAGGGGAATGGAATGTCTTTTAAAAGAATTAGGTATAATTGATGCTGAACAATTTATATCTGTAATCATTCGAGAAAAATCTGATTACACTAAATGGCAACGGGATTACTTTGATCATCTCAATCCTGAAGATATTAGAAAAGAGGCCTTATCTTATGATAAACATAATCCGTACATAGGCGATTCCCAAACTATACTTTCATAACTCATCATTTTATCTAATAATATAACAAAAAGCCTGCTCATTTTATAATGCAGCAGGCTTTTACATATAACTAATGAGAGGATTCTATATAAAGCATCCATTTTTTCTTTATTTCATGATGTTTCCTCTTTGTAAGATAAGCTTCTGTTTTTTCTTTATCAAGGATAATTCTATCACTTAGAAGTCTTTTTATGTGAGATATGTTAACAATATAACTTCTGTGGCATTGGTAAAAAACTGAATCAGGTAAAATTGTTAACCATTCTTTCAAAGGTTTATCCGATATTTCAGTTCCATTAACCGTGTGAATTACTACTTTTCGGTTTGATGTTTCAATCATTAAGATATCAGAACTGTTATATCTGGTTATTCCTTTATCTGATTCAACTGTAATTTCTTTATTCTTTTTAATGATATAAGCATTTAATGCATCAGAAAGATTTCTTTTAAGTCTCTTAGAATCTATGGGCTTGCTAATATATCGAAAAACATTGATTCTCATAGCGTCATCGAGGTATTCTGAAAACGAAGTTATAATAATGAGAATAGTATTCTTGTTTTGTTCAAATAGTTTTTTGCCGGTGCATATTCCATCTCGTCCCGGCATTTCAATATCAAGAAAAACTATGTCTTTTTTTAAACGGTCAGCGAGCAAACTATCTCCTGAATAAAAAACAGCTATCTTTGGAACCGGGAGACTCTTTTCTTTAAAGAAGTTGACAACTATTGATTGGATTTTCGCAACGATTTCTTTGTCATCATCACAAATTGCTATTCTCATTTTCTTCTCTCCAGTTTAATAAGATAATAGTGTGAATATAATTATTATCATCTTGATACATATCAATTGTTCCATTATATTTTTCTATTATTCTATTTACACTTTTCATTCCTAATCCATGACTATAATTGTCCTTTTTGGAAGTAACCGGAATACCATTTGAAAATTTTAAAGTATCTTTACAAGCATTTACAAGAGTTATTATACTTAACTGCTTTTCGTAATCTGCAGAAAATGTTACCAAAACAGAGGGTGCGGGTGATTTCTCGGCCGCTTCTATGGCATTTTCAAAAATATTACACAGAATAACTGTAATATCATAGTTGTCCAGAAAGGACAACTCTATCGCATTTGAGTTAACTTCAAATTCAATTCCGCGATTTTGAGCATCTTTTTGATAGCGATTTATAATTGCATTTATAAAATCATTATCACAATACCTAATAGATGATTTCAATATAGGAGCAGAAATCACTTTTTCGATATATTCTTTAAAAGCTTGTTCATTCCCTTCATTATATAATTGTGTGATAGAAGCCAAATGTTTTTTTATATCATGAATCAATACCCGTTGTTCAAAATCTCTATTTCTGATTTCTTTAACGAAATCGACATAATCCTTTTCCACCTGGTACTGTTGTCTTTGTTGACTTAATTCTATTCCTGTTCGATACATATAAATATAGATAAGAACGTCACCCAACAATAAAATTGAATAAAAACAGATATTTAGCATAGAGATAGACTCTTTCAAATTGCTAATAAAATAATTAAGAAAATTAAAAATAATAGCCAAAAAAGAAATAACTGATAATAGCGCAATTGGAATAATCATTATTTCCAGTTTTCCTAACGTTTTTAGCCGCTTTTCAATGAATGCGGCAGAAAGAATAAGAAAGGAATACAAAACAGAAGATAGTCCAAGGATGATTAGATTATGATCATTATTCCAATTACTCCAAAAGTTACTGGTAAGATACTCTGTTAGATTACCGACAATAACTTCCGAAATAATAGATATCCCCGATAATAGCAATGCATGAATCAGAACGGAGACAAAGAATTGTTCATATAGAAAAGATATGATAAATACATTTGCAACAAAAAAAACCAGAATATTAAAAAAAAGGCTATAATAAGAAGAAAAGCCATGAAAGAAAAAAACAAAAAGATAAGCAAGAACGTAATATATCACTTGAACCGATATATTCTTTTTTGATAAAAACAGTGTTTTATTATAGAAAAATAAAGCGATCCCTTCAATTGACAGACACAGCAACAGTATAAGTCTTACCATTTCATTCCTCCATTATCGAAATAGTAAAATGGAGTTCATGAAAAGTCAAACACAACTATGGAAGTATGTTTGAAAATTTTGATATATCTTTCACAATTAGATCCACAAGTGGAAGCATTGACTCATCGCATAAGTAAAGTGTTTCAACAATGTTTTGCGGAATATTATGGGTTCGAATATTTCCTAGAAGAAAGTAATCGGGTGTAACTCCCAATATTTCACTTAGCCTAATTAACACATAGATACTGGGATGTTGCCGTCCGTTTTCGATACCTGACATATGAGAAAGTGAAATACCAATCTTTTCCGCCAATTCACTTTGCTTGATGTTACAAGATTTCCGTCTTGCTCTTATACGATTACCAATCTCTTCCCATTCTTTATTTGATAAATCCTTTTCGCCAAACATATTGCCATTTCCCTCTTTATGATAAGAATATCAATGAAATAGAAAAGGAAGAAGAATGCAATACAGAATTTTACTGTATTACAATTAGTTTTGCTCTTTTTTTTCACATTTTTTCTGTTAAAGTGGTTGTTTTTGTTTCATTTCATAAAAAAATGACATTTAAATCATGGGTTTGCTCTTTGTAAACAATATGTATTTTACATAGAATATTATTATGTAAAAATATCGATAATGACGATGTTAATCGTCATAAAATAATAAAAAAGGAGACCAGCTATGAAAAATGTTATTGAAAAACAATTGAAAAAGCTATTAACCGGGATAATTGAAAGAGAAAAAGGTACAGTATATACTGCGATAATGTTTCAGCCCCGTAAACCGGAGAATTTAAAGTATTTTGATAGTAGAAAAAATAAGTAAAGCTATAACAAATAATTTGGTGAGCAAAGGACTGATTGATGTTACTGATAGGGAAATATATGAGTATGCAACAACAGTCCTTTGCTATCTTATGGCTCCGCTTTTTATTATAACTCTCCTTATTCCGGTCACAAAGATAAGTTATGAAGGGTATATAATGATTATTCCGTTTACCCTGTTACGGCGGCATTGCGGAGGTTTTCATTTCAAGAATGCCACAGTATGTTTTATTGTGTCTTTTGCTTACTTACTCTTATTGGAAATAATAGGGCATAACATAGCGCAATCAGCGTTGTTAACGCTTTTTTCGCTCTTATGCCTTGGATATCTGTTATACAAATCTATAAAAAACTCGATAAACGAGAGATCCGGCTTTATCTTTAAGCATAATTGCAGAATCATTGTTATTTGTGCTTTTTTTGCTGTTGCGCTCATATTTTTTTCTTTCATCGATATCTATACATTCGGGAAATGGATTTGTATCGGCATAATAATGACGTTTATTCTACAAATACCGGATATCATCAAAACATTTGCAAATAAAACAGATAAGTCTAACGGACAAAATGATTGACGTGTAGTAAAAAACGTCGTTTCAGACAGGAATTAAGATGTTTTGTGTAATAAGTAATGATTTTTAAGGTGTAGTTATTTATATTTGTTTCAGTTTATTTAAATAATTGTTCCGGTGAATTCAAAAATAATCCGGACAACAAATGAGAGGAGACCATATTATGAAGAAAAAAGTTTTTAGAAAGATCATTTCGATTGTTTTTGTAATCACATTGACCCTTTCATCACATTCTATATTATCATACGCATATCCAACACAGTTCGGGACTTGCATGAATCCGGATTGTTGTTCTGCAGTTCCAGGAACCATTGTTTCGGGAACTTCTACATTTCCATATGCCGATTCGTATAAACATCAGCGCCGTGCTAAATATGCGTTTGATTGTGATAATTGTACTTATCCTGTTTGGTATGAGTGGCGTGTTGTCAATGAATATCACGAATTCGTGTCCGGACATTGCGAATGTGGATATGTTGCTTATAAGTAGGTAAGAGGATTAATTAATAATGAAAATTATTCGTAAAACTTGTTATAAGAAGACACCAATAGTTATTAGCATCATCTGCATATTTACTCTGATAACCGTTTTCTCAAGTTGTAGTTCTAAAGATACAGCAGAAGTGTCCGAATTCTATACACCAACTGAAGGTGAATATATTCATAATATTTATGGGTATAACACAGATAATGTTAATTACGATTTCCCATATGAATCATTAGAAGAAGCTAATGCTAAAGGGAAAGTCATTCTTACAATGCAGGACGGAATCGATGGATCGGATATCAGTTTTATAGTAAATGCTTTTAATAATTCTAATGAACACTATCATGTTGAAAGAACAGTTTATGATGATATAGAAACACATAGTAGTCAGGAAAGACTCATGGTTGAACTATTGGCCGGTAAAGGTCCGGATTTAATGACATTAAGTGCATGTTATTATGCACCTCACATTATGTCAAAAGGCTGTTTTGTTGATCTTGTTCCACTCATGGAACAGAGTGGGTTTTCAGACGAATTATTCTTTCCTTGTTATAAGGCACTTACTTATGAAAACCAAATATATGGGTTGGCTCCAAATAGTTTGGCAGCAGTAGACTGGGCTGTCAGAAAAGATGTAATCGGTGGGAATAAAATACCTTCTTTTGAAGAATTTGTTGAAGACGTACTTAGTTATCCCAATGATGCTATTTTTATAAATGATGTTCAGGGTCCAGACAAAATCATGGATTATTTTTTGCGTGATTCAGAGACTCTATGGGGGATGATTGATTGGAATAATAGAACTTGCGATTTTGATTGCAAATTATTTTATGATTTACTTGAAATAGCAAAACGATATTCTGATGCAAGATCTAAAGGGTACGAACCGATATTGATTAAAAAGAAAATAACTCCCGGATTAGCAGTAGATGAAAAATATTACGAAAACAACGGATGGGTAACTATAGGTGGGTGGTTTGAAGAGGGAAACTATCCGGAACTTTTAAGATCCACATCAACACTTATGATTAATGCTAACACACAATATCTTGAAGGTGCATGGGCATTTATATCGTATGCACTTTCTGTTAATGGACAGAATTATGTGGATTGTCCGATACAAAAGAGTATTTATGATGATGTTTATAAAGATATGAGAGCCAGTTTTGATAATCCGAACGAGGCAGATGAATATTATTCGATACCGGTAATAGAAAACTACAAAAAAACTTTGAACACCGGCAAATTTGCCCCCTATAAGACTAATGAAATATTAGACATTATTTATGAAGAATCCGACGCTTTCTTTTCCGGAGATAAAAGTAAAGAAGAAGTTATAAACATAATTCAGAGTCGTGTGGGGATTTTGTTGAAAGAATAGATTCTTGAAAGTGATATGATTTGAAATTACATAGAAATAATGAAAACATATTGATCAAAAAGGTAATAAGATGATGACTAGAAAAATGATACTAAGTTATTTTGAGGATTTGATGGGATGCAATAATGGTATTTGCAGTTTTGTATCAGAAAACAGTTCTGATTATCTTTTTGATGTTTTAGGTAATATCGAGGAGTCTCCCCTTACAAAAGTGCAATTTGACCAACTATTGGCCCTTCAAAATATGCAAACAATCTCTGATGATTTTTTTAGATTCTACTGGCTTGAAATACCCAAAGTACATTTTTATCAGATAGATGCTATAGGTATAAGAAATGATATTGATGCTATTACCACACTCGAACAACTGAAATGGGGATTTAATAGGCTTTTTATCGACGCTTTATTTGTTTATGGAAATATACAAAAAGGATATGAGACTTTGTGCTGCTTAAAAATGCAGGAAATTAGTGATATTTTTTCAAAGTACATTTTTAATACATCGCAGATTAAACGTAGAGGTAATACGTTACATTTTGAAGAAATAGAAAAAGAAGATAGATATTTAATATCCGAGATGGCTTGTAAAACATTTGATAATTTGAAAAATCGTGAAGAACTAGTAGATATATTATTGAAATCGTACAAAAGTGCTATTAAGCAAGGAGTAATGCATCCCAGCTTCAGAAATCTATTAGAAGACCAGCTATGAAAAAAATAATATGTGTTTTGATTTCAATTGTATTATCGGCGTCATCATTAGGAGGAAACGCTGAAAAAGATCATCCAGAATCTTGTGAGGTGGTTGATTATGTTTTTAGAGAAAGTACATCTATGAACTCTTCGTGCACATTGGTTCCAGGGGATGAGCGAGGCTTTTATAAACCAACACAAGCATATGATTGGTCTGAAGGAGATATGCCAATTAACGGAAATACTTCAACAGATACCCATTTGTATTCGGAGAAGTATTTTACAGACTTTGAAGAAGGGTATCTTTATGTCCAGGCGCATTCAAGTTATCAAGGATATCCAAGGTACGGTGTTAGGGTTGAAATATATCAAAAAAATATTTTGTCTGATACCTTAATAGATACACGAAATATTGAGGCAGGAGATAGTATATATCTTCACTTGTATAACTTTAACTCTAGCAAAAAGTATTATCTTAAGTTTATAGGAACTTTTTATGTTACCGGTTATTTGACTAGAACAAACTGACAAAAATAATGATATGCTCTTTTGTACAAATTTATAATTTATCGGGTTCGCTATATGTTTTCTGGTAAAAGTGTGAGAACAAAACCATACGGCTTAAAAATCATTGGGTATATATCTATGATGATTGATCATATAGGAGCTGTAGTTATTTGGCCATTGTATTTAGTTCTTTGCTGTCCTGATGGAGTATTTGTAATGGGGGATTTGCGACCACATTCGGCCATCGTAGCACGTTCCGTATATTCTGTTATGTATGGTGTGGGACGAATAGCGCTTCCTATATTTGCATTTTGTATTGTTTATGGCTTTGATCATACTCGGAATAAATGGCGCTATGTTTTTCGCTTATTAATATTAGCTATCATATCAGAAATCCCATATGATTATGCAATGGGCGGAGTTTTATGGGACTGTGATTTGCAAAATACAATTTGGGGTTTGTTATTTGGCCTGCTGATGCTCATCGCTCTTGACAGGTTGAAGTCAAATCAGCAGAGAATCATGCATTATATCTATACAACACTTGTTGTGATTGCAACTATGGCCGTTAGTTTGGCATTTAGAGCAGACGGACATATTTTCACAGTTCTGATGATATGGATTTATTATTCTTTCCAAGAGCGAAAAAAACTGTTTTGGATTTTGATGATTGTCTTGTTTGTTGGTGCTTCTTTTTTGGCAGAAATGGAATGGATAGGCATAATTGGTGTTCTACTTACAAGGCTGGTAGAGACAAGGAAACCAAATTGCAAATGGTATATTTACTATATGATTTATCCGGTTCATTTTATGATATTGAGTCTTATTAAAAAAATATTAGTGGTTGTATAACAGCCACTTTTTATGAATATTTTATGAAAACAACACATTTTAGAAGGGATACATATGAAAAACATAACCACTCATATAATAATTGTATTATTCATCTTTTTAAGCATTTTTCTTATGTATAACAAAAATACACATGCAGCAAGTTTATATAAGGACCCCACAGAAATATTTCAGTATTATGAAAATTCTATAAATAATCATGACATATATAACTATATCGAATTATTTGCAAGGCCCATTCAGGAAGAAATGCTTAATTACTGTAAATTTTCCGAAGAAAAAGATTTTTTCATTGAAGACAAGATTAAAATAATATCTTATGATCTTAACAAAGACTACTATGATTATTCCCTTTCTTTGCAGTATAATGAAACACTGTTCTATGATGTTGAGCTGGAAATAACCTATAACCAAACAAGCAGAGAAACCTGCAGATTAATACCTGGATATAATAAAACATTATTTTCTTTTGTAAAAGAAAATAACCAATGGAAGATATACTGTATTTCCGATCGGAACGAACAAGATAGAGGAAACATGTCTTTAACCTGTCCATCAGCAACTGTCATCTATTTTACAAAGCCCGACAATCTGGCCCATTGGAATGTAACTACAAAAAATCTTCCTTGGAACGATTATTTAAAAAACGTTTTGCATGAAGAATGGTATATATCTTTATATAACAATAGTAGTTATGCATTTGCATCTTCGATGGCCAGCAAGATGTATGCATGGTATTATACAATTCATCCCAAGTGGAATTTTTCCCCATATTACGCATGTATGAAAGATAATTCACAGGATCAAAACTATTTATACAGTTCTTATAACAGTCTTTCACAGTTTTACAAAACTGCCATTGATAATGCCTTGTCAACAATTAGTAATCAGGCAATGACTACGAGCAATGGCACCCTGTTTGAAGTTCACTACGACGCAGATTCTCACTTAGCACATACGGGTTATATGTGCGCTTCGGAATGCTATACAAAAGCTCAAGATGGCTGCACAGCTTTTGAAATCCTTTCATACTACTACTCATATTCGCCTTATAACAGCGGACAAATTCAGATAGGGACCTACTAATGAAAAAGAAAATAGCTGTCGTTTCATTGATTCTTGCGGCGCTCGTTTTCATTATTCTATATAAATCTGTTTTAGAAATAATAAGAAAACCGGTCACAGGTATTAATTCGCCTTTAGAAGATCAAGACTTAAGATATCAGAATAATGTCATAGACCATAATACACCTGAAGAAATCTCGAATAATCGCAATAATTCCTGTAATATGGTTGATATTATAGGTAAATCTCCTTACGAAACGGCCATGACATATCAGGAAATAATAGAAAGTATAGGTCTTCTTGTTCAAAATAAATGTGATAATAACTCATATTTTTTTAGTGAACTCGATATTGACAATATCAAACTAGGGCTTTACAGAATAGGATACCTTTTCATGGATATAGATGGGAATGGGATTGATGAATTGCTTATCGGCGCAAATCCTACTTTAATGTCTAATAAACAAGCCGGTTATATCTATCAAATCTATACAACTATCGACAACTTAACGGTCCGGGTTGTCGATAGTTCATCAGATTCTCCTTATTATTTGTGTAAAAATGGAATCCTAGGACATAGATATTCTATGGATGCTTTTTCTGTATGTTACACGTTTAATACATTTAAAAACGGCACTCTTAATACAATTGAATCTGTAGTTTCTCGTATTGAATCTGATGAAGGGAAAAACCGGACAATATGGCTTTATTCCGATATGCCACAGTCTGATGATCTAATATGTGATGTAAAAAATTATATAACAATTGACGAGTCAATGGCTCAATCCATTATTACCAAATATGAAATGACAATTCCAGAGTTTATCCCAATCGTCAATAAAACGATTGAAGACTATATTGAACAAAATATAAATACATGTGATGCTTCAGGAATAACAATATCAAATGACGAAACCTCAATTATATGTCTTTGTGATATTGACAGAGATGGAACCTTAAACGCTATCGTAGTTGATTACTCTAAATTCAATAAGGATAACGTAGTCCCTATCTATCTTACAACATACGGAAAAGGAGATGACGTTCTATATGCAGATGAGCTGGCTTTATCACATGCCGGATGGAGAGAGTACTATATCATAGAAATAGAGGACAAATCCTATCTTATTAATTATACTCCGCCACACGAATCACAGGGAACCTGGCATTGTTCATATGAAGTTTTTTCTTTCGATACATTGGGTAATAGAGTAATGTACGATTCCCTATACGAAAATAATGAGGAAAAGATTAAAGATTTTGAAAAAAAGGCGAAATACTATTTAGATAATTCCACATTACTTATTTCAACTTGGAATTCTGAGTTAAGATACTATCACGAATAAACAGAGAGATAACCCGGAATGATCCGGGTTATTGTTTTTAGCAAATATCCTAATCCTAATCTGAAAAACTCACAGATAATTGATCGTAAAATGGATCTCTCCCTGTCTGTCGATGTCGGCAAGGATAAAGCTGGGTTTTCTGTTGAACTGTCTTGGATAAGTAAGACTTCCGGGATTTACAACATATATACCGCTTTGTTCGTCAAATTCCACAAAGGGCTTATGGGTATGACCGCATACCACTACATCAACACCGTATTCAAGGCCCTTATAGACAAGATTATCGATACCGTAATAGACATGTTCCCTGTGACCGTGTACCACTAAAAACCCGATGCCGTCAACGTCAAATACCTCTTCCCTCTTAAGACGCGGCGAAAAATCATTGTTACCGGCTACCATCTTCACTTCGCAGGAAACATAAGAATCCATATAATTTTCAAGACCGCACAAGTCTCCCGCATGTATCAGCAGGTCAGGCTCGCCGGTCCTTTTAAGTACTTTTAAGAAATTGTCATCATAGCCATGAGTATCGCTTACTATCAGTATTCTCATTATTCAAGATGCTCACATATCTTCACGATGTTAAGAGGAGTAAGAGGACTGAAAGTTAAATTAAGTTCATCGATCGGTTTAACACCGTGCCCGGGAATATGAGCCTGATCGGGAGCTATATATTTCTCGGTCCCGTCGGGAAGTTCCAGTACATATAAAGGTATATCCGATCCCTCTTCCTCGTGGTATCCGCTGTAATGTATCTGATCGTATACCGTAAATCCGTTTTCCACCAGCTGATAGTAAACGGGATTGAACTCGTCGTGACGGTCATACAATATGCCTTCATCGGGGTTTATAAAGCCTACTCCGCCGAAAATATCGGAATCCATCCAGTGTTTACCCCACAGCACTATATCGACGGTTTCGCCTTTTACCAAAACTTCGGGATATCCGTCTGACGCAAGGTCGCAAAGACACATCGAAAAACCATCCGAATATGATGCGGGCATCACAAAATCGGCACCTCTCGTCGTTGCTCCGGGGATAAGAATGAACTGAAACAGGATATCGGTAAATCTTGTCTCGGGTAAAACAGCATCGCCTGCTTTTCCGGGCGCCAAAAGTCCTGTAAGTACGGTATGAATGCTATCCTCCGAATAGCCCATATCAACATATGCTTTCCTTGATTCAAGATATCTGTTGTAAAGCTTTTCGGGATCGTACTTTTTGGCAATGAACGGATCGACCGTGGTATAGATATCCATCGGATAGGGCTCCCCGATCGTTCTCGCGACTATCGTTTCTTTGCCGTTATCGGCTACTTCGGTGATCACAAACGCTATAAACCTGTCACGCGACTCATTCATGTAATCGTCACTGTCGTTGACAAGCTTATCCGAGTTGACATTATAAAGTCTGTATTTTCCGCCAAAAGAAACAAACTCGAGATCCTTAAGTGCCAATATCTCCGGGTCTGTCTCGGTATATTGTTCTTCGGCTGCCGATGTTTTGTCACTCACCGAGACACTTGCAACGTCTGTCTCTGATGATACCGATGAATCTTCTTCTTTTTTGCCGCAGGCTCCCAGCAATAAAGCCGTCGATATCAGTAATATGTACCATGAAACCTTTTTCATTTTTCTCTCCGTTCCGTGTTTATAAATATGCATTTCATTCATTGTTTATTAAGATGTATGGTAAACGAACTGCCTTTACCTACAGTGCTTTCACATGTAACTTTTATCGCAAGAAGTTTTGCGACCTTGCCGGTAAGGAAAAGCCCAAGTCCGCTCGATTTCTGACCCAGTCTTCCGTTTACGCCGGTATATCCTTTTTCAAAGATCCTCGGAAGATCCTCGGGAGCAATACCTATCCCGGTATCAGTGACTGTGATCTTGTCTTCCGAAACACTAATACTTATTTCCCCTGCCTGAGTATACTTGATGGCATTTGATATGAGCTGATCAAGTATAAAAGAAAACCACTTTTTGTCGGTAACTACCTTTACATCCGTCGGTTCATAGGAAAGCTTAAGTTTCCTTAAAACAAACTGTGCCGCATACTTGCGAAGAGTCTCTTTTATGAGCTCATCTACCGGATATTCTGCGATCACAAGGTCGTTTGAATCACTTTCAAGCCTTATATAATCAAGCACCATCTGTACATACTGCTCTATTCTAAAGAGTTCCGCCAAAAGCGCTCTGTCCTTTTCGGAATCTTCGGTAAGCATGAGTTTCATGGTTGCGATCGGTGTCTTGATCTGATGAACCCATGAAGTGTAATAATCCTCGTCATCCTGCGTTTTGATAGAAAAATCAGTCCGGATCGAAGCGATCTTTTCTTCAAGCATCGACAGCATCTCAAGATAATCACTGTCTCTTAAAGTCACGGCCTCCACTTTACTGTCCGCCCCGCTTAAGATGCTTTTTTTAAGATCATCGCGTTCTTTTGCCGCCTTATATTCCTTAAAACAGTCAAGAGCCAGTATCACAAGAAGTATGAATCCAACCAGTATTTCCGAATAGACAAACGGTTCGATCATGATGTCATACAGCATAAAAGTCGCACTGTTAAGCGCGGTCATAATGATAAACAGAAGAATGGCCGGGATATTCTTTTTTAAGCAATGCACAAGGATCTTTCCTGTTTTCACTTGATGATATACCCGCTTCCCTGCTTGGTGGCGATGACATCACAAAGACCGATGTCTTCGAGTTTCTTGCGAAGACGGCTCACATTTACGGTAAGAGTGTTTTCCTCGACATAGAGATCGCTCTGCCAAAGCCTTGTCATAAGTGTATCACGGCTTACAATCTTACCCTTATTTTCCAGTAAAACCTGCAATATCCTGATCTCGTTTTTGGTAAGCTCCGCTTTGGCCTCTCCCCTTACGACAGTATAATCCGAAAGGTTCAAAACCGCATCATAAAAATCTATCTTTGAAGATGTATCCGACATCTCATATGTACGCCTGAGTATCGCAGAAACTTTGGCATTTAAAACCATGGGATCCACCGGCTTTGCGATAAAGTCGTCTCCTCCCATATTGATGGCCATTACTATATTCATGTTGTCGGAAGCCGATGACAAAAAAACGATAGGAACCGCCGAGATCTTGCGGATCTCCGCGGTCCAGTAATAGCCGTCCTTAAACGGAAGCATGATGTCCATCAACACAAGGTCGGGACTGTACTCTTCAAACTCTTTTGAAACGTTCCTGAAATCGGAAACGCATTTAACTTCGTTGCCGTAGCTTTCAAGCTGTTTTTTAAGTACCTCTGCAAGTGCAAAATCATCTTCCACCAGAAAAATCTTATACATAACTCTCACCTCAAAACACATCTATCATACCATAACAGTGACGGTTATGCCTATAAAGACTTAATGCACGATCCTGTAGTATGTCCTTGCGGTCAGCATATAGATAATGCCGTATGCGATGGCAAATACCACAAATGTTATTACAGTGCAGATTATGAAAAGTCCGGTATTTGTAAGCATTAAAACTTTTAAAAGTTTTGACAGTATCGGGAATGCAAATGCAGTATGAACGCCCGCAGTAATAAGCGGCAGGAAAAACTGCATTATAAGCTGGCTTCCGATCGTCTTACGAACTTCACGCTGCTCCATACCGATCTTTTCCATGATCTGGAAACGGTCTCTGTCCTCATAGCCTTCGGATATCTGCTTGTAGTAAATGATAAGGACGGCCGAAAACATACACACAAAACCAAGCAGTATTCCGAGGAACAGGAAATTTCCGTAAAGTCCAAGGAAAGATTCTGCGGTATCCCACTTTGTATCGAGCAAATATTCTATCTCACCGGGATACTCTGTTCTTAACCTGTTCGTTATTTCGTCTGTAAATTCGTCTCCGACAGCACTGACAGCACTTTCGTCTGTAAAAGAAACCGCGATCCTGTCGTCGTATTCCGATGCATATTCACCGTAAGCCGCCTTTTGTGCTCTGTAGATCTCATCAAGGACTTCCTCGTCGGAAACCACGATCCCGATGGTATTTACCAGCTGACCCATGCCTGCTTCAATGGGGAAACGTTCAAGATATTCCTTGACCTTATATTCTTTACCTCCGACAGCAAGCGTTTCAGGCAGTTTTTTTAACATTCCTCCCGCGGGAGTCGCTATCCGGCAAAATGCGATCTCGTCTTTATCAAGATCGAGCTTTTGTCTTGTCGAAGCTTCCTCGCGGTTTTGCGCGAAATTATATAAGTCGCTTGTGATAAACAAAACGCCTGTCATTTCTTCGGGTTTATAGCCTCCCATTATTTCGGTTTTATCGTAGAGTCTTTCGTCTCTGTAAATATAGGAAACATATAAATTGCTCTGTCTTTCAACTGCTTTTATCTCAATTCCTTTTTCATCGGCCACGTCTCTTACGATCTTTTCAAGTTTTTCGGCCGGGATCGGAGTAGAGATATCATCGTTTACCTCGCTTGCATTGAAATACATCTCCCGGGGATACTGCCATTTTAAAGAATCCTCAATACCGCTGTAGAGGCTTACGGTAGTGGAGATCATTACAAGAACTCCGGTCGCAAGTATCGCGATGGAAGCCAGACCTACCGCATTACGCTTCATACGGAACAAAAGTCCCGAAACTGCCGGCATATGGTTTTTGTTATAATAGTACTTTTTGTTACTCCTGAGGCATTTAAGTATAAAGATCGTGCCTGCAACAAACAGAAAATATGTCCCGAAGATTACCAGAAACACAGCCGCAAAGAACAGTCCCATTGCCGAAAGAGGACTTTTTACGGTTATCGCTATGACATATCCTGCACCGAGACACAGTATTCCGAGCACAAACAATACCCATTTGATCTTTGGCTCACGTTCTCCTGTATGCTGTCCCGCAAGCAGTTCAACCGGTTTAAGCAATCTGATGCTGAACGAATTAATGATGTATGCCAGACCGTCCAGTGCCATAAATGCAATGACCGGTAACACGATCGTTCCTGCATTTATGTAATAAAAGCCCGTAACGATAGCCCCTTTAAGGAGTTTGCAGATAAGAAGCGAAGACAGCTTGTAAAACAATATACCGAATATGATACCTATCACGATCGATATACATGACGTATAGAATGATTCATAAAAAAGAACGCGTATGACGTGCTTTTTTTCCATTCCGAGTACATTGTAAAGACCGTATTCGTGCTTACGCTGCTTCATTAAGAAACTGTTGACGTACAATATAAGTATAAGGGAAAGAAGTCCTATTATAACGGCTCCGATCACCATAAATACCGAAAGATATGCTCCTCCGAAAGCTTCGGCCAGCTTTTTGTCGAGCGCCAAAGTGATCATTATGTAGAAACATCCCAGCAGCCCGGCCTCTGCAAGTATCCTGGGGATATAGAGGCGTGCGTTCTTTTTGATGTTGGAAGCGGCAACTTTTGAATAAAGCTTCATGCTCATTGTCTGTCACCTCCGGTCCTTAACATTGTGAGGGTATCGGAAATCTTTTTATACAATTCTTCATTTGTACTCTCACCTCTGTAGATCTGGTGGAATACAACACCGTCACGGATGAACATGATCCTGTTGGCATGCGATGCGGCGTCAACCGAGTGGGTAACCATTAAAATGGTCTGTCCTGCTTTATTGACCTGCTCAAACACTCTTAAAAGATCGTTTGATGAAGCGGAATCAAGTGCACCGGTGGGTTCATCGGCAAGTATGATCCTGGGATTCGTGATAAGAGCTCTTGCGACTGCAGCCCTCTGTTTCTGTCCGCCCGATACCTCATAGGGATATTTTTTAAGAAGATCTTTGATACCGAGTGATACGGCGATCGGCTCAAGGCGTCCTTCCATTTCCCTTACGGATACTCCGCTTAATACAAGTGGAAGAAGGATATTATCCTTGAGCGTAAATGTATCTAAAAGATTGAATTCCTGGAAGACAAATCCGAGATTGTTGCGTCTGAATGCGGCAAGAGTGTTTTCTTTTACCATAGCAAGTTCTTTGCCGTCAAGGATGACTTTGCCGGATGTGGGCTTATCTAAAGCCGCAAGAATGTTAAGAAGGGTTGTTTTTCCGGAACCGGATTCACCCATGATTGCCACATATTCACCGCTCTCAACGCTGAAAGTCACGCTTTTAAGCGCTTCAACCTGCGCCGCACCGAGTCTTGATGTATAGATCTTTTTAAGGTCTGTAACCTTTAATAATTCCATTGTAAATACCTCCGTTTCGCATTGTAACCTCATTGTATCGAAACGGCTGTACTACCGACATCGAAGGGCATGACGGATTTGTGACATTTTTGTAAGAAGTTATATGCTGTTAAGAGGTTACTTATTGTAAAAGGTATAGGTGTTTTTGCCTTTCTTTTTGGATTCGTACAGCGCTTCGTCGCCTCTTTCAAACAGTTTTTCGGTATCGGAGACATCTTTACCGTGAACTATTCCGATACTTAAAGAAACAGGCGGCAGACCGTCACTTGTATCCTTAAGCTTTTCTCTTATGCGAAAGATCTTGGCCTCGATATGCTTTTTCTGCATATTTCCTGAATGAACCATAAATACCACAAATTCATCGCCGCCGATACGACATATGCAGTCATCATCACGAAAAACGGATTTAAGTACACTGACTACTTTTATAAGTACTTTATCGCCCACTTCATGTCCGTAATTATCGTTGAATCCTTTAAAATCATCGACATCGATGATCATCATGTAAGTAGATGAAAAATCGATCCCTTCCAGTAAAAGATCGTATCCCGCACGATTGTAGGCTCCTGTAAGTTCATCGTGAGACGCCTGGAAACTCAGTTCTTCAAGACTGTTTTGGTAACTTAAGTACATCTTGTTGTATGCCTTGGCAAGATATCTGAATTCACTTGCACCTATCTCACGTATCGGTTTGTCTGAACGGATCTTATCAACAGCCTTGATGATCGGATGGATACCGTAATATGATGTCAATCCTACCATTGCGAAAGTAAGACCGGCCTGTATGAGTACAAAAGTTGTAACATCGGTAAGCTGACGGAACAGCCTTATTAACTCATTTGTTTCGATATTCTGGGCAAGAATATCGATCTCGTTAAGGCACTCTTTTACTTTTTCACGGATCTTGTCTTTCTGATCGTAATACTCATCACTTAATACCATCTCGGTTGCAAGTCTTATCTTTTCATCGTCTGACAAAGCTTCGTCTTCGGGACTTAATGTAACTTCTTTAAGAACCTCCGGATAATCGGTATATCCCTTGGCTTCGATAACAAGTTTCATGGCATAGTATTCATGGTCCATCAGTTCAACGGAACCTGCCATGGCTTCTTCAAGACTATTAAAAGCCGCTTCGGTTTTTTCGCCCGTATTTAATTTATTAAGTGCTTCATCACGATTTTTATCGTTAAATGCTTCTTTAAAATATTCGTCAAGGAAACGTCTTTCTCCGTTGATGGTAAATCTCTGAACACGCTCGGTAAGATAGTCCGATGCTTCCATAAGCTTATGCGCCGCTTTTTCAAGCTCCATGTACTCATCGGTCGCTTTATTGATGTTTTTAAAAGATGAGGTCATCCTAACCGAAGAAAACAGTACCATCGCAGCCATTATGACCGTAGTTACTATAAGCCATACATTGATATCTCTTAACGATAATCCGCTTCTGTCTTCGGTTTCTTTGGAATGATTGATATGTATTCCTATATGGCCGATACCCAAAATGACCGTGGCAACGATCATAAAGAAGTTATAGCCGTATACTCCCAGCAGAAAGAAAGCCGCCACCGGAAGAGTCGCTCCCGCCACGGGTACGCCCATGAAACTTCTATACATATCTGACATTTTGTGTTCGCTCTTAAAATACCGGATCCAATATGCCTCATAAGCGACCATACACAAAAAAGAAACCAACAGCCAAACAACATGAAATGAATGGATATTTATATTGAAATCGGTAAAGATCGGTGCGAGAAAAGTAACAGTTACCTGCCCTATCCTTTCAAGTACCAAAAGAACTTTGTTTTCATTGGCCGAAAACTTGTCGTAATCCTTGGGTTTTTGTTTTGTCCAGATTATATTCGGTACGAACAGCATTATAAGCCATATCAGACCGATATAAGAAAAACCGAGATGCATCTGATAACTCCCATTACTTTTATCAGGTTATATTTTCTTTATTATACCCCTGTAGGTCTTTACGAAAAAGAAAATTGTTGCTGCAGCGGACATTACTTCCGCGATCGGAAATGACCACCAGACATAATCAACACTTCCAAGCATCGAAAGCAGGTAAGCCGCCGGAATAAGAACCACTATCTGACGCATTATGGATGTGATCATACTGTAAATACTGATCCCAAGCGCCTGGAACATCGATCCCGTAACTATACAAAATGCCGCTATCGGAAAATGGATTCCGATTATCCTAAGTGCAACCGAACCCATACCGATCATAGTATCCGATGCGTCAAACATCTTAAGAAGCGGCCCCGGGAAGCATTCGAATGCGATAACGCCGATGATCATCATGACAGTCGCGTAGATCCACGCGAGTTTCCATGTATCCATCATGCGTTCTTTTTTCCGAGCACCGTAATTGTAGGCCACTATCGGTATCATACCGTTGTTAAGTCCGAAAACCGGCATAAATATGAAGCTCTGCAGCTTGAAATAAACTCCGAAAACGGCAACGGCCGTAGACGAAAATTCAAACAGTATCTTATTGAGTATGAAGACCATCAGCGAACCGATGGACTGCATGATTATAGAGGGAACACCGATCTTGTAAATATGACCTATCAGCACGGGATCGGGCTTGAATTTTTTAAATGATATCTGAATATCGGGATTATTACGGATATTTAAGATACATGCCAGAATACATGCCACGATCTGTCCGAAAACTGTCGCAACCGCAGCACCCACAACGCCGAGTTTCGGGGCTCCCAACAAACCGAAAATGAGTATCGGATCAAGGATCAGGTTGATGATCGCACCTGTTCCCTGAGTGACCATTGTAAAGAAAGTTCTGCCTGTCGAAGTCAAAAGTCTTTCAAATATAAACTGTCCGAATATGCCAAAAGAACACGTTAAGACAATCGTCAGATACTGGATCCCATATTGTGTTATCTCAGGATCGGTTGTCTGACTCATATAGAAAGGTTTTACAACCGTAAGGCCTATTATAAGGAACACAATATAGCTGAGAGCTGACAGAAAAATACCGTTTACTGCGGTTTTGTTTGCTTTTTCGTATTCATGCTCACCAAGTGATTTGGAAAGGATAGCATTGATACCGACTCCGGTACCGCCTGCTAAAGCGATCATAAGTGTCTGGAGCGGAAATGCCATGGATACTGCCGTTAATGCATCTTCGGCTACCCTTGCCACGAAAATGCTGTCGACTATATTATAAAGAGCCTGCACCAGCATCGATGCCATCATGGGAAGTGACATTGAAATAAGAAGGCGGTTTACGGGAAGAACTCCCATTTTGTTTTCTTCTCTTGCCGGTGCGGTTTTATTTGTCATTTTTATATCATTATTGTTATCCATATTTACCTTGCTATGTCTTTAAAAACAGTCATATATCGCTTATTTTATAGTTCAATCCAGTTAAGGATTATAACAAATCCGACTTTTTCATTCAATAAAACGTTGCATCTTACGGCACAAAAATGCATTTCACCCCCTTATCCGTTGAATCGGGAGGCTTCCTTGGATATATTCGCATTAAGAGTTATTTTTCTTTATTTAAGGAGGATTTTCCATGAATAAGATTTACCGTAAAAACGAAGTCACCTTTGCGATCGTAATGATAGTGATCTATGTGATCGGAACAATGGTATCCGAAACGATCACGGCAGGTATAGGCATTCAAAAGCTGATACCGGCGATATTTCACGTATTGTTTACGCTTATTACAGCTGTCTGGATCGCCAAAAACGGCCTTACCGAAAAATACGGTCTCATCCTTCCAAAATATAAACCTATTCGAGCATGGTTCTTTTTACCTCTCATATTTGTTGCCTGCTCCGGTCTTCTGTTCGGGATAAAGCTTAATTACGGTCCGCTTGAAACGGTATTGTTTGTTATAAGCATGTGTTGTGTCGGTTTCCTGGAAGAAATATTGTTCAGGGGTTTTCTTTTTGTCGGAATGGCACAGAAAAACGTAAGATCCGCCATAATCGTCGCTTCCGTGACTTTTGGGATCGGACATATTGTAAATCTTTTAAACGGCCGGGATCTTGCAAGGACAATATTTCAGATAATATTTGCGATCGCTGTCGGTTTTGCACTTGTGATCCTCTTTTACAAAGGAAAAAGCCTGATACCCTGTATCTTTTTTCATTCTCTCAACAATTCTTTGTCGGCTTTCGAAAAGGACACTTTCGACGCCGCAAAGTCTCTTTTGATGGATCCCGAACTGTTTGAAATGATATGTGTTATAATTTATATCGTTATTCTGGCAATATACAGTTTCTTTTTACTGAAAAAGCTTGATGTTTCACAGGAGTAAGATATGCAGCTTAAGGTAAGCAGGATCCCGATAAATGAACCGGAACTTTTGGAGATCAGATGTCATAAGATCTCCGATGAAGTAAATGAGATCATATCGTTTGTAAAGTCGCGTCAGGGCGTTCTTAACGGGATCATTGACGGTGAAATATATGAAGTGGCGGTTCCGGATGTATATTACATTGAGTCGGTCGATGACAGGGCTTTCATTTATACCGCAGATAAAAACTATGAAGTTAACCTGCGTATTTATGAAATGGAAGAGATGCTTGCCAAAAGTTCTTTTATACGGATCCAGAAGGGAATGCTTCTAAATCTTATGAAAGTTAAGTCGATCAAGCCGGGGCTTAGCGGAAGATATGTGGCTTTGCTTAAGAATAACGAAGAAGTCATTATTTCCCGGAAATATTTCCCGGATTTTAAAAAGACTCTGATGGGGGATAACCATGAATAAATTTAAAAGAACAGTTGAAAAAGCACTTAAATTATATTTTATAGAAGTAACCCTGATCACCGTCCTTCTGATGGTACTTGGACTTGCTTTTGACTCGGATCGGACATTCAGTTATCAGGCTTATGCATCTCCGCTCATATACGCAGTCATCGGAACGCTTCCCGTAATACTGCTTGAACGGGACAAAGAACTATCGGTTAAGCAGATGCTGGTCAAAAATATTGCGGAACTTGCCATTATAGAAGCGGCTGTTTTGTTTATAGCGTTTTCCGTCGATACGATACCTACGGAAAGAAAAGAGATAGTTATAGGGATTGCAGTCGGAATAGTTGTGGTATTCGTTATAACCGCTTTGATCGATTACTTATTTGAAATGTCGGAATCCCGGAATTTAAACCGCGCACTTGCAAGATATCAGGAAAAGAATACATTTGATACATGATCTATGCATGATCGAAAGTAAATATGATGCAAAAAGAAAATAAAAAAGTTCCGAAGACGATCTTCGGAACTTTTTTCGTGCCCAGAACCGGAATCGAACCAGTGACACGAGGATTTTCAGTCCTCTGCTCTACCAACTGAGCTATCTGGGCGAAAGTAGCGGGAGTAGGATTTGAACCTACGACCTTCGGGTTATGAGCCCGACGAGCTTCCAGACTGCTCCATCCCGCGATAAATATAAATGGATGGAGGTGGATTCGAACCACCGAAGCAATTTGCAGCAGATTTACAGTCTGTCCCCTTTGGCCACTCGGGAATCCATCCATATTAATTTTTCCTGGGGCCTATAGGGCTCGAACCTATGACCCTCTGCTTGTAAGGCAGATGCTCTCCCAGCTGAGCTAAGACCCCTTAGAAATCACAAATCTCTGATTTGTGACCGCAACAGCATGTTTTACGCAGTAAAACTTGCGAGTGCGGCGCGAAGCGTTTCGCCATTGATTTGGTAGTTCACAAATCAATGGAACTACACTAAACCAAAAACTTT
>Ga0247608_10002198_pt1 | contig 25062 bp, 19 predicted proteins | sample 176DNAGHGlowgp2_FD_193490 | JGI IMG/M metagenome (GOLD analysis project Ga0247608, IMG submission 193490) | Sheep rumen microbial communities from Palmerston North, Manawatu-Wanganui, New Zealand - 1766 DNA GHGlow gp2 | ecosystem: Host-associated > Mammals > Digestive system > Stomach > Rumen ... | reverse complement strand
ACAGTAAGGGCAAGTATATCAAGGGATTTGCCAAGATCAGCGGCAAGACATATTACTTCAATTCCAAGGGCGTAATGCAGACGAAGTGGAAGACGATAAGCAAGAAGAAGTACTACTTCGGTTCTGACGGCGTTATGAGGACAGGGCTTAAGAAGATAAGCAAGAAGTACTATCACTTCAACAGCAAGGGAGTAATGTCCACAGGCTGGAAGACATATAATGGTGAGAAGTATTACTTTGGCAAGACAGGTGCAGCCTACACGGGCTGGAAGACGATAGGCGGATATGAGTATTACTTCACATCCAAGGGGAAGATGAAGCATGATACAGTTGTTGATGGGAAGAACTTGGACCACAAAGGGCGTGTGGTTAAGCCTTCTGAAGCAACAGCAACTGCGACTGCGGCTGCCACGGCGACAGCTCCTGCTGATTCAACGCCAACAGCTTCAGCTACTGCATCTGCGACTGCTACGTCTGCAGCAACAGCTACTGCAACTGCAACAGCAACAGGTTCGACTTCTTTGAAGTATGATCCTGATGGACACGGTGGTTATTGGTACAACGCAAGTAAGAACGTTAAGATTGCTAACTCTACCGAATTCAACAACACTGCTACTAACAACCTCAAGTATGTCTGCTCCAATGGCAACACCATTTCTTACGGCACATACCAGAACATGAACTGGTCTATGAAGAATGACCCTAAGTTCGGTGCATATGCAGCAAGTTCTTCTATCTACAAAGGTTCATGGTATCAGCAAGGTGCAGGAAACGCTTCTTCCACAAGCTTTGATGATACAGGCTATGTTTCATCTTGGATTTACGGAACCAAAGATGCTACAGACGCATTTGCGTATGATAGCCACAGTTCTACAAAGCCTATCTGTGGTGAATACTGCAATAATGGTAAGCAGACATATGGCTACACTGGTTGGGACGGAAATGCAGTAACGGGCGGTGACTACAGCAAGTGGGCAATTGCAATGGATGCTTACCGTGCACTTGACGGTACCGGTATTCCTGCAAGGCATGATAAAGCTACGTGTGAACGTTATGGTATTGCATGGAGTACACAGAGTACAAAAGTATATGTCAAGAGAGATGATGGAACATACAATACTGTGTGGATGGATGTTAACCAAGCTGAAAAACTTGGAGATTACATAATGATCGAGTGGTGTGAAGGTAATCTCCAGTATAATATGAAAACGCTTCCTGTACCTGACTTTCAGAATTACACAGGTATGGGATCTGTTAATTATGAAGATTATTTCATAACATGCAGTACTGTAAGTGACAAGTTCCCGACATCCAAAGATTGGAACTATGCAGATAAGGAAGCAAATCTTGTTGAGGTTATCCCTGCTGATCCCACGAGCACACCTGCGCCTGCTACTGAAGCCCCTCCGACAAATCCGCCTGCTGCAAATTATTCTTATGAGATAATTCCTCTGCTGGCTCCTTTCAACAGGTATTTTTACATCAAAACTGAGAATCCTGATCCTGATTCATTCAGGTTCAAGGATGAGGATACGAAGTATTCAGAAGATTCAGGTAGTATTATCGTTTCTCAGAATCTATTTGCAGACGTCAATTATGAAGACCCCGAGATTTTCAGAGTAAACGGTGGATATATAGCGGAAGGCAGCCTGACAGATGGCGGTACTGTCAGACTGCAATATACTTATGTCAGTCATCTTGCGCCTAACACAAATGCGCAGGGTGATATTCTTTCCTACAGGAAGGTTTATAACATTACAGATTCTGACATCACATATGAAACTCCCGATGTTGTCAGTACTAATGATTACTTGATCAATACTTATGCAAATGAAACAGACGGATTCTTTGAGAAAGTTACAGCTGTGCAGAATGGATTGAGCAGTATTTGCCTTTATCATGGGGCTTTTTGCCTTGGTGACTTAAAGAAAGATGAGAATTCATACTGGGGTATGTCAACTTCGCCACATGCCGATCAGTCATTCTATATTCAGGATCCGTATTATAGAGAAGGTAATAAACCAATGTTGGTAGGTTCACTGTACCCATTTGCATTAGACTCTCTCGGATTTCCTGCAACTATGGCAAGCATTGCAAAGCAAATAGATCCTTTGTGTACCTACACTTGGGATACTTATTCACACTCAACAATTTATATAACTCTTAACGGTGAGACTGAGTGTTATGGAGGTTCCGGGATAGGTGGATGTGATGATGGTGTTACTCAAAGCATGATTAAATATTACTTCTCGTTTAATGGTAGTGCTCAGGATCTATACGGCAACTGCTCTTTATCTTCTCTGGCAAGTATGAATAATGAGTATGGGAGAATGCCAGTTACTGATGAACGAGAGGATTTACTGACATTGCAGAGCATTCGAGATAATGTTGGAAAAGAAGGAAAATATGTAAGACTATATGTTCCAACCTCTAACCTTGGTATATTTGGTGCGTATGGTTATACATATTTGTTTGACGACGGGACTACCGGTGAAGGAGTAAATGGTTTCCTGGGTTCTTCGATCGGTCATTTCGAAAACGCATGGTTCGATGGAAGGTATTATACGACCAGAGAATACTGGTATCCTGGAGCTGACCTTGAGAAAACTGCTACTGAAGAGCATCCTCTCCTAGTATTCAAGGACATGAAAATGAAGCTTCCTGATTCCGATGAAGGTATATATGTGGCAAGAGATACTTCATCAGGAATCAAATACAAGTTAGATAATAATCTGGGATATGATCCAGAAACTGGTGTTTGGAAAGGTTTCTCATATTTCAAGTATGATGTGAACACAAACAGTTGGAATTTCTATTATTTCCATTCTTATGATGGTGCACGAGTAAGCATTACAAATGGTTTGTATGTCGGAAATACTGATAATGAGCTAACCGATGCTGGGTTTATTGATGCATGTGAGATTACCCTTGATGAAGCAAAATCAATGGGTGTCGATAAGAATACAAATACTTATCCGACAGAATTCTTAATTTACGATATGACTGTTGAACCAGGCACCCCTGGTAATGCTTCGGCGCCTGCTACGGTTGCTGCTCAATCTACTGCAGCACCGACAACGCCTCGTTCAGAGTCTGCTGTTGCAACTACGGCTGCTCTGACGAGTAATCCTTGTTCCATTACCGCGCCTCCAACCCAGTCGTCTCAGGAAATCGGAAGTGATGACTTTGACTTCAACTAATGATAATTTTGAAAGCATAGTAGAGAAACATAGCTAAAGAGGGGTTTATAATGAGAAAGAAATTTGCCGCACTAATAGCCATCGCACTCGGAATAAGCATGCTGGCCGGGAATATCCCGCAGAGCAGGTATGTTGTTGCTGATCAGGGTACTGCTTATGTAAAGGTGTACAAGTCAGCAGCTGTTACGAAGTATAAAGGCGTAAAGTGGGTCAAAAAGAGCGGCAAATGGTACTGCAAGAACAGTAAGGGCAAGTATATCAAGGGATTTGCCAAGATCAGCGGCAAGACATATTACTTCAATTCCAAGGGCGTAATGCAGACGAAGTGGAAGACGATAAGCAAGAAGAAGTACTACTTCGGTTCTGATGGTGCTATGAGGACAGGACTTAAGAAGATAAGCAAGAAGTACTATCACTTCAACAGCAAGGGAGTAATGTCCACAGGCTGGAAGACATATAAGGGTGAGAAGTATTACTTTGGCAAGACAGGTGCCGCTTATACGGGCTGGAAGACGATTGGCGGATATGAGTATTACTTCACATCCAAGGGGAAGATGAAGCATGATACAGTTGTTGACGGGAAGACATTGGACCACAAAGGACGTGTGGTTAAGCCTTCTGAAGCAACGGCAACTGCAACTGCTACAGCTACGGCAACTGCAACTGCGACCACCACTGCTACAGCTACGGCAACTGCAACATCAACTCCCACAGCAACAGCAACTCCGACCGCCACTGCTACAGCTACGGCAACTGCAACATCAACTGCCACTGCAACTGCAACTGCGGTTGCTACCGCTCCGGCAACTCCGACCGCAACATCAACCGCTACAGCTACGGCAACTCCGACCGCCACGGCGACCGCAACTGCAGCTTCCGGAAGTCCTTCCCAGCAGACGATCGATTACGATGCCGGAGAATACTCGATAAGCAAGGTTCACAAGGGAGAAGGCACCTACTACGATCCCGAAGCCGGCGGTGCCGCAAATCTCGATGATTTCGCAAAGGCAGGCTCATATAATACGGCTGCCATGAATAATTATGATTACATGAACGGCCTTGCAGGCGCATATGTGGAGATCACTGACAAAGACGGTGATAAGATCAACGTTCTCATTGCTGACAGGCTTCCTGAGGGCGCTAAGGGAGATATAGACCTGACGAGGACTGCTTTCGCGAAGATTGAACCTTTGATAACCGGAAGGATGAACATCACCTGGAAGATCATACCGCTTCCTACAAACGACCCTGTAGAATTCGTATGGAAGCCTACAAGCACGCAGTATTGGGCTGAGATCCAGGTCAGAAATCACAGATATCCGGTTGCAAAGCTTGAATATAAGACTGCAAGCGGCTCGTATGTAGCGCTTGAACGTCAGGAATACAATTATTTCACGGCTTCGGCCGGCATGGGCTCATCCGGACCTTACACGTTCAGGATCACAGACATTTACGGTCATGTGATAACGGAGAGCGGTATTTCGATAAGGACAGACGGGAAGCCTGTTAAGGGAACTAAGAATTTCCCGTATTGAGTGTCAATTTAGGCAAATTTGCGTTATTATCCTAACCCCTTTGACATTTTTTGACTTTGCGATATACTTATCTTCGTGAGTTAGCACTTGTAGTGTTAGAGTGCTAACAGTGACGAAGTTAATCAATTAGAAGGAGGTTATTATTATGACCATTAAGCCTTTATCAGATAAGGTAGTAGTTAAGAAGATGGAAGCTCAGGAGACCACAAAGAGCGGTATCATCCTGTCTTCAGGCGCTCAGCAGAAGCCGTCCTATGCAGAGGTTATCGCAGTAGGTCCCGGCGGGATCGTTGACGGCAATGAGGTCAAGATGCAGGTTTCCGTAGGACAGAAGGTCATCATCCGTGATTATGCAGGTACGACAGTCAATATCGAGGACGAAGAGTATATCATCGTCCGCCAGGATGACATCGTTGCTGTCGTTGAAGACTGATAACAATTATTGGAGGTATTTACCATGGCAAAAGATATCAAGTATTCAGAGGACGCCAGGAAGTCTTTAGAGGCAGGCGTCAATAAGGTTGCAAATACAGTTAAGGTTACATTAGGCCCCAAAGGCCGTAACGTAGTCCTCGACAAGAAGTACGGCTCCCCCCTTATCACAAATGATGGTGTTACGATCGCCAAGGAGATCGAGCTCGAGGACAGATTCGAGAATGCAGGCGCACAGCTCGTTAAGGAAGTTGCTTCCAAGACAAATGACGTAGCAGGTGACGGTACGACAACAGCTACACTCCTTGCTCAGGCTATCATCCGCGAGGGCATGAAGAACGTTGCAGCAGGCGCTAACCCCATCATTCTCCGTAAGGGTATCTCATTGGCAGTAGATAAGGCTGTTGATACAGTTCTTGCAAATGCAAAGAAGGTTGACGGATCCAAGGATATTGCCAGAGTTGCTGCTATCTCAGCAGGTGACGAGTATGTCGGCGAACTTATCTCCGAGGCTATGGAGAAGGTCACAACAGACGGTGTTATCACTGTTGAAGAGAGCAAGTCCATGAATACTGAGCTCGAAGTAGTTGAGGGTATGCAGTTCGACAGAGGTTACATCTCACCTTACATGTCAACAGACATGGATAAGATGGAGGCTGTCCTCTCTGATCCTTACATCCTCATCACAGATAAGAAGATCACAAACATCCAGGACATCCTGCCCGTATTGGAGCCCATCGCCCAGAGCGGCAAGTCTCTGGTCATCATTGCTGAGGACATCGAAGGTGATGCTCTTGCAACACTCATCCTCAACAAGCTCAGAGGCACATTCACATGCGTAGGCGTTAAGGCTCCCGGCTTCGGCGACAGAAGGAAGGCAATGCTCGAGGATATCGCCATCCTTACAGGCGGTGAGGTCATCACATCTGATCTCGGCAGAGAGCTCAAGGATATGACCATGGAGCAGCTCGGCCACGCACGTCAGGTTAAGATCACTAAGGAGAACACCATCATCGCTGACGGTAAGGGCGATGCTGAGGCGATCAGCTCCAGATGCAACCAGATCAGGGCTCAGATCGAAGAGACAAAGTCTGAATACGACAAGGAGAAGCTCCTCGAAAGACTCGCTAAGCTCTCCGGCGGCGTTGCAGTCATCAAGGTCGGTGCCGCTACAGAGACAGAGATGAAGGAGAAGAAGCTCAGGATCGAGGACGCACTCGCTGCTACAAAGGCTGCAGTTGAAGAGGGTATCGTTCCCGGCGGCGGAACTGCTTTCGTTAACGTTATCCCTGAGGTCAAGGCACTTCTCGACACAACAGAGGGCGATGTTAAGACAGGTGTTGCCATCATCGTTAAGGCTCTTGAGGAGCCCGTCCGCCAGATCGCTGCAAATGCAGGCCTTGACGGAAGCGTTATCCTTGAGAAGATCAAAAATGAGAAGAACGGCATCGGTTTTGACGCTCTTAACGACAAATATGTCGATATGTTTGAAGCCGGGATCGTCGATCCTGCCAAGGTTACAAGGTCAGCTCTCCAGAATGCGGCATCAGTATCTGCTACTCTTCTTACAACAGAAGCTGTAGTAACCGATATTCCCGAGCCAACACCTCCGGCACCGGCTATGCCTAACCCCGGATATTAATAATAATTTAGATTTGATGAAATCAACAGACTTACCACAATTAGTTTGTTGATTTTATCTTTTCGTATTGTATAATTCACATTGTGATTATAAAAAAGAAAGAGGTATTTTCAATGGCAAACATCGATTTGACTAAGTACGGTATCACCGGAACGACCGAGGTCGTCTACAACCCTTCTTATGAGCTCCTGTTTGAGGAAGAGACAAAGGCCGGTCTTACAGGTTATGAGGTTGGTCAGGTTACTGAGCTTGATACTGTAAACGTTATGACAGGTATCTTCACAGGCCGTTCTCCTAAAGATAAGTACATCGTAATGGATGCAAACTCCAAGGACACAGTTTGGTGGACATCTGACGAGTACAAGAACGACAACCACCCTATGACAGAAGAGACATGGGCAGTCGTTAAGGACATCGCTCAGAAGGAGCTCAGCAACAAGAGACTCTTCGTAGTTGATGCTTTCTGCGGTGCTAACAAGGATACAAGAATGGCTATCCGTTTCATCGTTGAGGTTGCTTGGCAGGCTCACTTCGTAAAGAACATGTTCATCGTTCCTACAGACGAAGAGCTCGCTTCATTCGAGCCTGACTTCGTTATCTACAACGCTTCCAAGGCTAAGATCGAGAACTTCGAGGCATTAGGACTCAACTCTGAGACATGTGCTGCATTCAACATCACAAGCCGTGAGCAGGTTATCATCAACACATGGTACGGCGGAGAGATGAAGAAGGGTATGTTCTCAATGATGAACTACTATCTGCCTCTCAAGGGCATCGCTTCAATGCACTGCTCTGCCAACACAGACATGGAAGGCAAGCACACAGCTATCTTCTTCGGTCTGTCCGGTACAGGTAAGACAACGCTTTCCACAGATCCTAAGAGACTCCTCATCGGTGATGACGAGCACGGCTGGGACGACAACGGCGTATTCAACTTCGAGGGCGGCTGCTATGCTAAGGTTATCAACCTCTCCAAGGAGAATGAGCCTGATATCTACAACGCTATCAAGAGGAATGCTCTCCTTGAGAACGTTACAGTAGATGCTAACGGCAAGATCGACTTCGCAGATAAGTCGGTTACAGAGAACACACGTGTTTCTTATCCTATCGATCACATCGAGAAGATCGCTAAGAACGTTAACAAGATCTCTTCAGGTCCGGCTGCTGAGAACGTAATCTTCCTGTCAGCTGATGCTTTCGGCGTTCTGCCTCCTGTTTCCATCCTCACACCTGAGCAGACAAAGTACTACTTCCTCTCGGGATTTACAGCAAAGCTTGCTGGTACAGAGCGTGGAATCACAGAGCCTACACCTACATTCTCTGCTTGCTTCGGTCAGGCTTTCCTCGAACTGCATCCTACAAAGTATGCTGAGGAGCTCGTAAAGAAGATGGAGAAGAGCGGCGCTAAGGCTTACCTCGTTAATACAGGTTGGAACGGCACAGGCAAGAGGATCTCTATCCCTGATACACGTGGAATCATCGATGCTATCCTTGACGGTTCCATCAAGAACGCTCCTACAAAGAAGATCCCTTACTTCGATTTCGAAGTTCCTACAGAGCTTCCCGGTGTATCCACAGAGATCCTTGATCCTAGAGATACATATGCAGATGCTTCCGAGTGGGATAAGAAGGCTCAGGATCTTGCAGGCAGATTCATCAAGAACTTCAAGAAGTACGAGACGAATGAGGCTGGTAAGGCACTCGTTGCTGCAGGCCCTAAGCTCTGAGGCTTAAGTTAGTCTAATAACACAGAACTGCTTCAATAATTATTGGAGCAGTTCTTTATTTTATGTTATTATTGTCTTTGTTTGATTGGAGGTAGTTCCTTTGCTTGATGATATTTTTGTTGAATTGAGTTACAAGCGTAACGGCGGAAGATACAGGATCGTGTTCATTATCTGTTCGTCGATCGCTCTGTTGATCTTCCTGGCTGTCCTTAATGTTATCCCGATCATAATGGGATATAACGTAATATTCTTTACGGGACTTATCTCTTTTGGCCTTGTATATCTGCTCTACAGGCTCATTCGCCATACGGACATGGTATATGAGATCGAGCTCAGCAACGACATCTTCGATACTGCGAGGATAATTGCGGGCAAGAAGAGGGAGGAGCTGGCATCTTTTTCCGTTAAGGACTGCGAATACATAGGCCCGGTTACCGTTGACAGGTTCTCAAAGGACAGGGAGGATGCCGAGTTTGTTCTCAACGTAACTGATAACAGCAAGATAGAGATCAGCGACCGCAACTGGTATGCATTAGTCTCACAGACCGGAGTCAAGTATATGGTCGTATTTACGTTCAAGGACGGTATGTACAAGTCCTTCAGACGGTATAATCCCCGCAACACGGCACCGTATGTTCCGGCTGCCGCAGAGGATGACGATGCCTCGGAAGAGTGACGTTGCACATTTTATTTGAATAATATGCTTTATGTTATATAATATGCGTTGTAGTAAAATTGCGGAGGTATGTCATGATTGAGATCGATAATCTCGTGAAGCATTATGGTGATCAGAAAGCTGTCAACGGGATTTCTTTTACTGTTCAAGATGATGAAGTTCTCGGTTTCCTTGGCCCTAACGGTGCCGGCAAATCGACTACCATGAATATTATCACAGGCTATCTGTCTTCCACATCCGGTTCCGTTAAGGTCAACGGACACGATATTCTGGAGGAGCCTGAACTTGCAAAGGAGAATATCGGATATCTTCCGGAATTACCGCCTTTGTATCTGGATATGACCGTTCTCGAGTATCTCAACTTCATATGTGACCTCAAGAAGGTCAGGAAGTCCGAGAGGAAGGAACAGCTTGCCAGGATCATGGCAATGGTCAAGATCGTTGATGTTGCTGACCGTCTTGTCGGCAACCTGTCCAAGGGTTATAAGCAGCGTGTAGGTATTGCTCAGGCGCTTGTCGGCAATCCTTCGATCCTCATTCTCGACGAGCCTACCGTAGGTCTCGATCCTAACCAGGTATTGGAGATCCGTAAGCTTATCAGGACTCTTGCCAAGGATCATTCGATCATCATCAGTTCGCACATCCTGTCAGAGATCCAGAATGTCTGTGACAGAGTCGTTATCATCAATAAGGGTAAGGTTGCTGCGATCGATACGATCTCTGACCTCTCCAAGAGACTGTCAGGAACTTCCAAGCTCCTTCTGTCCTTTAAGGGTGACCCCAAGAAGGTAGGCAATACAGTTAAGCCTTTGCCAGGAGTTACTGACTTTAAGCTCCGCATCTCTGACAACGAAGTCCATGAGGCTGAGGTCTATATCGATAACGGTTCGAATTACGATGTAAGGTCTTCGATCTTCTTCGCTATGTCGAAGCTCGGATGCCCGATCCTTGAATTCAGATCACTTGATCCTACTCTGGAAGAGATCTTCCTGAGTATCACAGCAGGAGCTTGAGGAGGGCATTATGTACGCAATATTCAAACGTGAGTTTTTATCATACTTCAGAAATCCGGTTGGATACATCGCTATCGCGCTGTTCTCGTTCCTGTCCGGATTCATATTCGTCAGTTCGTTTTCTAACGCTGCGATCAATATCTCTGCTGAGATCAACTCGCTGAGATCATTCTTCGTTGTTGTCATACCGATCATTACCATGGGTCTTCTTGCAGACGACAGGAAGAGGGGAACAGAAGTTCTCTTCTATACGACACCTATCGATCTGTTCTCCGTTGTTGCAGGCAAGTTCTTCGCAGCTTTGTCTCTCTACGGCATCATGTTCATCAACGTTTTCGTTCACATGATCGTTACCAAGGCCTGCGGCGGTGTAGTAGGTGTAGGCGCCTGGGGTTCAGTCGTCGTATTCTTCTTCCTCGCTGCGCTCTTCATCTCGATCGGTATCTTCGCTTCTGCGATCACTGACAGCCAGATCATATCAGCTATCACATCATTCATCATGATCCTGATCGTTCAGCTGCTGTCGACCATCGGTTCTTTGCTCAGTAACGCGATCACGGCATTCCTGCCCATGCTCGGCGTAGCAAAAGAGACTTCCAACTCGATCGGTGACGGACTGGAGAGTGCCATTAACTGGCTTGATCCTTTCTCAAAGACAAACGGTTTCCGCTATGGTACTTTTGGCGTTGCACCGTTGTTTTTCTGTGTAAGCTTCACCGTTGTCTTTTTGTTCCTGACTTACAGGATCCTTGAGAAGAAGCGTTGGGCTCAGTAATAGCGGAGGAGTTTACAGATGTCTAAGAAATCAAAAGAGATTAAAACCGATAAGAGACAAAACGTACTTAAGTTGTATTCCGTTGGTACGTCTTTGATCCTCATTGTAATACTTGTTGTATTTAATATCCTGTTCGAGAATATTCTTGGTAATTACCTGAATTTTGACTTCTCAATTTCCGGTCAGAATTCAGTATCACAGAAGACTGTTGATTATCTCGACGGGTTGCCTGAAGGTACCAGCCTCAGGATCGTAGGTCTGTTTGAGAAGCCCGAGAGCCTGTCTAATTCACCTCTCGAGTATATCGTTCCTTTGCTTGACAGCTATGTTAAGGCGGGGAAGGGTAAGGTAGCAGTCGACTACATCGATCCCGAGAAATACCCCTCGATCGTAACAGAACTCGATCCTCAGGGTGTTTATGACCTTCAGAAAGATACTTTTGCCGTAAGTGACGGCAAGAAGGTCATTGTCATTGACCCCATCAACTGCTTTACATATGACCAGCAGACATATCAGCAGCAGGGTGTATATCTACCTGTATCCAATACTGTTGAGTATACTTTTGATAACGCGCTCTACAACCTGACTTCCGGATTCTCCGCGAAAGCTTACTTTGTCGGCGGTCTTAAGAACGATGCGAGCAACCAGCTCAAGAAGATCCTGTCTTCTATGGGATTTGAGACTGCTGACCTTCAGGCAGCTTCTGAATTCACAGTTCCTGCTGACTGCGACATCCTCTTCATCTGCGGAGCTAATATCGATATTCCCGAAGGTATGGTCAATCCGATCAAGAACTACCTCTATAACAAGGGAAGACTTATCGTATCAACAGAATACAATTCTGATAACTCTTCAGTATCTTTTGCGAATATCAACCTTATCCTCAATGATTACAATATCAATATCGAGGATACTCTCGTAGCTGATTACAATCCCAGTTACGCTTTATCTAATGATGGTCTGTATTCACTTGTTGATGTAGCAGCAGATTTTGCAACACTGACTTCTGCAAAGCAGCTGAAGTCCAGCTATGCCCGTCCTCTGAGAGCCCTCAACAACCCTTCTTCATCGGTTGTTAACCAGGCTACTCTTACTACATCGTCCAATGCCGTAACACTCGTTTCCAAGGAATCCACCAATACATACAATATCGGTATGTATGGAACATACAAGGATGATCCCAATGCCCCTAAGGTCTATGTATTCGGTTCTACGGCATTCACATCAGATGATTACATCTCATCCTATGGCTATAATGACGCCAATGTTGAGTTCATCAGAGGATGTGTACGTGACCTTGTAGGTCTGTCAACTGAGAACGCACTTAATATCGAATCCAAGAAGATCGATGATTACAGCATCGATGCAACAAAGGCAACATCATCCAACGCTACGATAATGACTGTCGTATTCATGGTAGTCATCCCTCTGGCTTTGGTCGTTACAGCGACTGTTGTCTATAAATTAAGGAAGAATCTGTAAAATGAATAAACTCAAGAAGCTTGTAATACCGTTGATCGTAATGTGCCTGCTCATCGTAGGCCTTGTGATCTTCGTAATAGTGAAGAACAGTAATAAGAGCAGTGAGGAAGAAGCTGATTTTAATATCCTTACCTTGACCGATGACCAGCTTACCAGGTTCAGCATCAACCGTAAGGATCTGCCTGATCTCGTGATCGGTGTTGACCTCAATGAATCGACCGGTCTCATGAAGTATTCGTATCTCTCTGAAGATGCCGATCCTGCGGTAGAGTACTCTGATTCCTCGATTTCCTCTTATCTTAAGATCATGTGCTCGTATTATGCCAACAGCCTTGTTGCTTCCGGTGCAAGCTTATCTGAATACGGCCTTGATGATCCTGAGTACAAGATCAATTTCGAGTGCCGTGACGGAAGTAAGAAAACGATCCTTCTTGGTCATGATACTTATGACGGTTCTGCTTGCTACTGTATGCTCGAAGGCTCAGATAAGGTGTTTACTGTTGCCAAGCTTAAGAAGAGCTATGCTGATTATACTGCGATCAATTTCCTTCAGGCTCAGCTTTTGAGCATTGATTATAAGGATGTAACGTCTGTTACTTTCGACAGGACTTCAGATAAGCTCCACCTCGTTGCTTCCTGCAATTCGGCAGAGTCTTCAAGTGCTTCCGGTACTTCTTATTACATTACAGAGCCTTTTACGATCAAGGCTGGTACTTATTTCTCAAGTCTCATGACACAGATCTTCAGTCTTGAGATAAGCAGCTACACTGAGATCGCTGATGCTGACAAGGCGCTTTACGGTCTTGATAATCCCCAGTATCACTTTATCATCAATAAAGTTACGGGTGAGAAGATCGATATCTACTTGTCCAGCCTTATCGGTGATTATTACTATGGATATTCCAACATTACTGATAAGTACTTTGTATTGAGCGGTCAGCAGCTGTCATATATCGATATGCCTGTAACGTCGCTTATCGATGAATACATCGCATATTATTATGCATATGAGATCACTTCCATTACAGGTTCTTATAATGGTGAGTCGTTCAAGTTCGATCTCGAGGTCCCCAACAATACGAAGATCTCAGATCCTGCAACTACCATTAAGCTTGATAACCGTAATGCAAAGATCTTCAATTCCGAGCAGAGATCTTACTGCGCAGTGCTGTTCGAGACTCTTGCAACGATCATGATCGAGGGTATCGATACGGACGCAAAGCCTGCTCTTGTCAACCCTGAGATGACACTTACGTTCATCACAAAGAACTTCCTTACTTATAAGATCGACTTTGTAAAGCGTACTGACAATACTTACTATGTATTCATCAATGATAAGTATTCAATGTTCTATGTAAATAAGGATGAGTTGTTTGCAGATGGCGGCAAGGACACTTACAAGTACGGCGTATGGCCTGCATATAAGCTCCTTGACAAAGCTATCAACGAGAATATCGGTGGAGTGTATGACATACCCTGACACAAACCCTGACAGTTCAGAGCGGAAGTTGTCCTTTACCAGAACGCTTACCATTATCATAATGGTCTTTACGGCTGTGCTCATAATCAGTCTCGTGCTCCTGTATTTTGTTGCAAGGCACGAGAAGAGCCTTGCCGGAGCAGAGCAGCACATCAAGCTCTCTGCAGAGGGTGGGTTCAGTTGTGAATACTCTGAAGCACAGAAGCTCTATCCGTATGGTGACGGCGTTATGAAGGTCACTGGGGAGAGGATCGCATATATCACGCTCTCCGGTAACGAGATCTACAGCGTCGGGATCAATTATCAGAATCCGGCATGCATCTCAAATTCAGAGTATTGCCTTGTTTATGATCTGAATGGTTATTCATTCAGTCTGCTTAACAAGGAAGGATCGATCTATTCTGCTCCTACGACTAATCAGATCAAGAGCGGTACAATCTCCAATGACGGTTTTGTCGCTATCATCACATCTGACGAGCAGTCTTATGGAAACCTGTTCGTCTTCGACAGTGCCGGTAATACCATCTCACAGTGGACTTCCAATAATTCCGGTTATCCTCTGGCAGCTTCATTTAACGGCAATTCTTCAAAGGTTGCCGTAACGACTGTTAATACGACAGGTGCTGCAGCTGTTCCTTATATCAGGATCTTTGATATCCTCAAGACTGATCTCGGACTTACGATGCAGGATAATTCCTTCTATACGACTAACACGAACGATGTCATTTCTACGTGTTTCTTCATTGATGACAGTCTGTATGCTTTCTCATCGTCAAAGCTCTTTAAGGTTACGGGTGACAAGCTGACGGCAGTAGATCTTGATTTCCAGCTGGCTGATTATTCGCTACTTGTCGGCGACCATATCTTCCTCGTTTATTCCGAGGGGGTGGAGCAGATCAACAAACTTGCCGTCATCAACCATAACGATAAGATCGTATATAGTTCTGACATCGGATCCAAGGTTAATTGTGTATGTGGCGGCAACGGCGTATTTGCCATCAGCGTTGATGACAGGATCTTTGTATATAATGAGAGCGGAAGCGTGATCGGAGATGTCTCTGTGGATCAGGATATCCTTCGTATGGGATTCATATCCGGTAAGGATCTATGCGTCGTTTCCACAGGCGGCGTCCATACGATCAATTATTAAGGAGTAGATTTGTAAGATGGAAACAGAAGTTAAGATCGCTTATGATTCGCCCGAAGAGTTGCTGGCGATAATAAACGAAGAGTGGTTCAAGGATTATTGCCTGGATGAAGCATCACCTGTGCGTTATACACTCGACAATACGTATTATGATACCCCTGACAGGATATTATCAGATCGTGGTGCCGTGTGCAGGGTTCGCTACTATAAGGACATCGATTCCGATGCGAAATATGAGCATACCGTTAAGTTCGGCGGCAAAGTCGATAATGGTCTCTATCAGCGTTATGAATGGAATGTCAAGACATCTGAGAAGCTCTTCAATGTAGCTGATTTTAAGATCAGCGCCTCAAGACAGGAAGATCCTTTCGAGATCCTCGAAGAAGCTCTTAATGGAGTGGATGACGATAATCTCCATCCTTTGTGCAGGACCGTATTCGAAAGGACTATCTATACTTTCGGTTTTGGCGACAGTATCATGGAGGCATGTTTTGATGTCGGACGCATCGAAGCAGGAAATAAGTCGTGTGATATCTGTGAGCTCGAGCTGGAGTTATCATCCGGTGATGTAGTGGATCTCAAGGATATGGCTGATTTTATCATTGAGAATACTTCTGGCAGGCATTTTAACGAGAGCAAGTTCCAGCGCTCACTGAAGCTCCTGGACGAGCAAGATGGCGTATGATGTAGCGATCGTCGGTGCCGGCGCTGCCGGAATGTACTGCGCTTGCAAGATCTTGAGCAAGCGCGATGTAAATTTGGTATTGATCGACTCCAACAGCAGACCGGGACGTAAACTCCTGATGACTGGAGGCGGCAGGTGCAATATCTCTAATGACAGCATCAGCACCGGGGACTATCATACAGATTCGATGGAGCGTCTTGAAGACATCCTGACATATCATAACACTGAGGATTTCCTTGCATTCATCACGGATGAACTGGGTGTCCTTACATCAGAGAGATCAGGCCTTTACTATCCTTCCACGTTCAGGTCGGAAACTGTTGTAAATTCACTTGCACAATATATAACCGGTCATGGCGGTACTTTTATCGGTGATACGACAGTTACATCCATTAAGCATGAAGACGGTCTCTTTAAGATCAACCGGGACATTGCTTCAAAGACAGTAGTTATCGCCACGGGTGGCGCGTCTTATCCTGTTACAGGCAGCAACGGCTCATTTATCAGCCTTCTGGCGCCTTTTACCGGTAAAGATGATATGGAAGCCCTGTATCCCGCGCTTGTGCCCCTGAAGTCATCTGACAGCGATATAAGGCGTCTGTCAGGCATCAGAGTTATGTGCGGCCTCACATTATACGGTGGACGAGGCGAGGATCTGGTACTCTCATCTTCCTCCGGCGAGCTACTTTTCACGGATTACGGTGTATCAGGCATCTGTGTACTTGATGTGTCCGGAGATGCAGTAAGAGCAATTGCTTCAGGAAATAAACCGGTCTTATCGGTTAACCTGATCAAGACTTCAAGGGACGAAGCCGTATCTCTTGTCAGCCGTCTTTGCAGTAATTTTCCTGATCGCTCCGTAAAGTCAGCTCTGATGGGCGTATTAAGGGAAGAGATCACAGATGTGATACTTGCAAGGCTTAAGCTGTCTAAGGATATGAAGGCGGGCGATGCTGACGGAAAGATCATACGATCCATTGCAGATATGATGACATCCTTCAAGATCAATATCAATGGAAGTCTTGGCTTTGATAATGCTCAGATCACATCCGGCGGATTAAAGCTGTCTTCATTGACGAAGTCACTTGAGATCGAAGGACATAAAGGTTTATTTGCGTGCGGCGAAATGCTTGACTGCAACGGGATCTGCGGCGGTTATAATCTTCAGTTTGCCTGGAGTTCTGCTGCAGTTGCAGCGGATGGGGTGTTATCATGTTTGAACTGAAGATAGACCCAAAGCCCGGTTCAAACTGTAAAGATGATGCCGAACGCATAATACAAGCGATCAGGAGCGGCCGTGACAAGAAGCTTTTGAGCATCCTGGATAAAGCTCTGAGGGATAAGAAGAGACTTCATATTGAGAAACGTTTTGTTGATGCCAGGCACGGCAAAGCGAAAGTGATATTCAGATTTGATTTCCTTACAGAGGACGAGGAACTTAAGCGTCATACGGCTCTGATCAGTGACACAATGCCTTATCTCGGCAAGAAGTTTATCGCTTTGGCAGACAGACCAGTCATAGTGGGATTTGGTCCAGCAGGCATATTTGCTGCTCTTATCCTTGCAAGATACGGACTAAGGCCCGTCATCATAGAGCGTGGATCAGCCATGGCTCAGAGGATCAGGGATGTTGATTCATTCAGATCAGGAAGCTCCATGATCAACCCTGAGAATAACATCCAGTTCGGGGAGGGAGGAGCCGGTACTTTCTCGGACGGCAAGCTCTATACGGGACTTAGCTCTGGTATCAAAGGCTTTGTAGCTGATGTTTTTGTCAGGCACGGAGCAGATAAGAGCATCCTTTATGATTCTCATCCTCACATCGGAACGGATAGATTAAGAGATGTAATTGTCAGCATAAGGGAAGAGATAATAAAGCTCGGCGGTGAGATCTTCTTTGACACCAGGCTTACCTCGATCGAACAGACGGACGGCAAGATAACAGGCATTACAGTAGAAAACAACAGTGTTTCAAGACAGATAAGATGTAGTAATGTTATCCTTGCGGTAGGTAATTCCAGCCGTGATACGTTCAGACATCTCTATTCATCAGATATCAGGATGGAATCCAAGCCGTTTGCAGTAGGTGTCAGGATAGAGCATAAGAGGAGAGATATCGATATGTCCCAGTATGGAATGGATACTGCTGATACGAGCGATCTCTCTGCTGCCAATTATAAACTCGTTGTTGAGACCTCCAACGGCAGAAAACTCTATACATTCTGCATGTGCCCGGGCGGCGAAGTTATCAATGGCATATCAGGTGACGGACAATGTGTGGTCAACGGTATGAGCCTCTTTGCACGTGATAATGAGAACTCCAACAGTGCTCTCTTAGTACCGGTCGACAGTAATGATTTTGGCGATGGAGTTCTGGCAGGTCTCGAATACCAGGAGCAGCTCGAGCACAGGGCCTATGAAGCAACGGGAGACTGCAGAAAGATACCTGTAACTAAGTATAAGGATCTTAAGGGCGGCATGACCGGTAGTTTTGACTATATCAAGCCGTCTGTTAAGCCCGGATATAAGACCTGCGCTTTCGATGGGATATTTGACAGTAATGTCCTGAATACGATAGATGAAGGTATAAGGCTGATGGGGAAGAAGATCAAAGGCTTTGATAACCCTGACAGCGTGCTTAGCGCAGTGGAATCAAGGTCATCATCGCCGGTCCGCATCGTAAGGGAGAAGGATACGCGCGAAAGTGTCTCGCTCAAGGGATTATATCCTGCAGGTGAAGGCGCCGGATATGCAGGCGGCATCATGTCTTCAGCGATCGACGGCATCAATTGTGCCAATTCTTTGGCTTTTTCTCTCATAAAAATGTAATTTGTTATATAATCTATAGGATCATATTGTTGGAGGGATTATTATGAGATCTTCAAAAAATACTGCAGTTATTACGGTTCTCGGCAAAGATAGGGTAGGTATCATAGCAGGGATATCCAATCTTCTTGCCGGTTACTCTATCAATATAAACGATATATCTCAGACGATCATGGATGACGTCTTTACGATGATCATGATGGTCGACCTTAAGGATGTAAAGATCGAGGAATCTGACATCTCTGACAAGCTCAAGGAGTTTGGCAAAGAGAATGGATTGTCTGTTACGATCCAGCATACTGATCTTTTTAATGCAATGCACAGGATTTGATCGGAGAATATTTAGATGATTACAGATTATGAAGTCTTGGAAACAATGCACATGTTCACCGAGGAACACCTCGATATCAGGACCATTACGATGGGCATATCGCTCATGGACTGTGCAGCTTCGACTCCTGAAGAGTCATGTAAGAGGATATATGACAAGATAATGAGATGTGCCGGCAAGCTTGTTGAGACGGGCGAAGCCATCTCACGCAAGTACAATGTGCCGATCATCCACAAGAGGATATCGGTAACCCCTATCTCGATCGTGGCAGCAGCAAGCGGTGCAAAGGATTATACGATGTTTGCTCAGACTCTTGACAGGGCTGCAAGGGACTGTGGTGTTAACTTCATCGGCGGATTCTCAGCCCTTGTCCAGAAGGGATATACGGAATCTGATAAGATCCTGATCGATTCTATACCTGAAGCGCTCGCCGTAACTGAGAATGTATGCTCCAGTATCAACCTTGCTTCAACAAGGAGCGGTATCAATATGGATGCAGTCCGTGACATGGGACGCATCATCAAGAAGACAGCTGAGAGGACAGCCGACAGGGACGCTCTGGGATGTGCAAAACTCGTTGTCTTTGCCAATGCTCCGGAAGATAATCCGTTCATGGCAGGAGCTTTCTTAGGTCCCGGTGAGCCCGAAGTAGTAATCAATGTCGGTATCTCCGGTCCGGGCGTCGTTAAGCACGCCATGGAGAGTGTAAGGGGCGAAGATCTCGGTGTTGTTGCCGAGACTATCAAGAAAGCTGCATTTAAGATCACCAGGGTAGGTGAACTCGTTGCAAGGGAAGCGTCTGAGAGATTAGGTGTTCCTTTCGGGATCATTGACCTGTCACTGGCTCCTACGCCTGCAGTTGGCGATTCCGTTGCAAGGCTCCTGGAGGAATTCGGTCTTGAGCAGTGCGGCACATGGGGTACTACAGCGGCTCTTGCGATGCTCAATGACGCTGTCAAGAAGGGCGGAACGATGGCATCATCTTTCGTTGGCGGCCTGTCTGGTGCTTTTATCCCCGTTTCTGAGGATGAAGGCATGATCGCTGCTGCAAGATCAGGTTCTCTGCTCCTAGAGAAGCTCGAGGCAATGACTTGCGTATGTTCCGTTGGTCTTGACATGATCGCCATACCCGGTGATACGACAGCTGAGACGATATCAGGCATCATTGCCGATGAGATGGCATTAGGTACCTTTAATAATAAGACAACAGCAGTCAGGATAATACCTGTGCCCGGTAAGGGTGTCGGAGACAGCGTAGAGTTTGGCGGTCTGCTCGGCATGGCCCCGATCATGGCAGTCAACAATTCATCCTGCAAGGCTTTTATCGATCGTGGCGGAAGGATCCCCGCGCCGATCCACAGCATGAGGAATTAATTATTAATTCAATATATTTTGGAGGACTTTTTTTATGAAGAAGTTTATTGCTGCAGCGTTGGCACTTGTTTCAGTGCTTGGAGTTATTGGAGGTTGTTCTGCAAAGAGCGACGCCAAGAAGACATTTACTGTCGGTTTTGATTCCGAATTTCCTCCCATGGGATTCGTTGATACTGATGGTTCTTATGTCGGTTTTGACCTTGATCTTGCACAGGAAGCTGCAAAGAGGCTCAACCTCGAGTACAAGGCACAGCCTATTGCATGGGATTCCAAGGACCAGGAACTCGAATCAGGCAACATCGACTGCATCTGGAACGGTTTTACGATCAGCGGAAGAGAAGATAAGTACACTTGGACAAAGCCTTATATGGAGAATGACCAGGTAGTTGTAGTCAAGAATGGTTCTTCCATTAAGACACTTGCCGATCTTTCCGGCAAGAAGGTTGCCGTTCAGAAGGATTCATCAGGACTTGCTGCAATCGAGGAGAAGGCCGATCTCAAGGCTTCTTTTGCTGAACTCATCCAGGTTGATACATACCTCAATGCCATGATGGAGCTTGAGACCGGCAGCGTTGATGCCATCGTTATGGACGAGGTCGTTGCCCGTTACGAGATCAAGACTTCCGGCAAGGATTTTACAGTTCTTGACGAGATCGTAGCAAGCGAGACATATGGTGTAGGATTCAAGCTCGGCAACTCTGAACTCCGCGATTCCGTTCAGAAGGTTCTGGACGAAATGGCAGCTGACGGCACTCTCGCATCCATCTCAAACAAGTGGTTCGGTTCCGATGTCACAAAGGTCAATTAATTATATCTTTGGACTGATCATAATGTTATAATCATCGGTGGTGTGGCTTTGTTCCATACCACCGATTTTTATTGGGAGTATCTATATTGGACTGGTCGGTTATTCTGTCAACTATCAAACAGCTGTTCGAAGGATTTCAGTTTACTTTTGGGATCTTCCTTTTTACATTGCTGTTCTCCATACCTTTAGGACTTATCGTTGCCAGGGGCAGGATGGCAAAGAATGTGATCGTCAGTTCAGTTGTCAGGATCTACATTTCCATCATGAGAGGTACGCCTCTGATGCTCCAGCTCCTGCTCGTATATTTTGGCCCTTACTATATTTTCGGGATCTCTACCGGCAGTATAGAGATCGGCCCATTCAATTACCGTTTCATCGCATCGATTATCGGTTTCTCTTTGAATTATGCCGCTTATTTCGCGGAGATCTTCAGAGGCGGTATCCAGTCGATGCCAAAGGGACAGTATGAGGCTGCACAGGTGCTCGGATTTACGAAGATGCAGACATATTTTAAGATCATCCTTCCTCAGGCAGTGAAGCGCGTTTTGCCTGCCGTGACCAATGAGGTCATAACGCTTGTAAAGGATACATCACTTGCGCAGGTTCTGGCTGTAACAGAGATGTTTACGGTTGCCAAAAACCTCGCTTCTTCGCAGGTATCGGTCATGCCGTTCATTGCCGCAGGTGTATTCTACTATATCGCTAACGGTCTGGTAGAGATCATCATGAACAGGGTCGAGAGATCGATGAGCCATTATTCTTAAGGAGGAGCGGAAGATGAGCGTTCTTGAAATAAGCGACATATACAAATCTTTTGGCGAGCTTAAGGTCCTTAAGGGTATAACCATGCATGTCGATGAAGGTGAAGTCGTTGCAGTTATCGGGCCTTCCGGCGGCGGTAAATCAACGCTTCTCAGATGTGCCACGACTCTTGAGAAGATCGATTCCGGCAAGATCACAATAGGCGGAATGGATATCGATTATAACAATAAAAAGTCGCTCTCAGAGATAAGAGGCAAGTTCGGTCTGGTGTTTCAGAACTTTAATCTCTTTCCGCATTTCTCTGTCAGAAGGAATATCACTGAAGCTCTTGTCAGCGTCCACAAGAAGTCAAAGGATGAAGCAAACAAGATATGTGATGCTCTTCTTGAGAAGATGGGACTTGCAAATAAGGGAAATACTTACCCGTGTAATCTCTCAGGCGGCCAGCAGCAGCGCGTCAGCATAGCAAGAGCGCTTGCCACGAGTCCGGATATACTGTTCTTCGATGAACCTACATCGGCGCTCGATCCGGAGCTTACTGCAGGTGTCCTGAGCGTAATCAGGGAACTTGCGAGGGAGAAGATGACGATGGTCATCGTTACTCATGAGATGAGCTTTGCAAGGGACGTTGCAGACAGGATCATATTCATGGATGAGGGCGTGATAGTGGAGGAGGGCCCTGCAGCAGATCTGATCAATAACCCCAAGATGGACAGGACCAAAGAATTCCTGGCGGGGTATTCTGACTGATGCCGCCCGGAATGGGAGGCGGAATGGGGCGCAGCAATTACATGTCGCCCGAAGAGAAGGCAAATGCGCCCAAGGTCACCAAGGCTCTTCTTAAGCGCGTTTTCTCTTATCTTAAACCATACAAAGTCCAGCTGTTCATTGTTGTTGTCCTGATAGGAATTACCGCAGGTCTTAATACGATGCCGTCGATCCTGACGGGTAAGATCATAGATGACGGACTCATCAAGCAGGATTTTAAGACATTGCTGTTCTATGTTCTCCTGTCGTTCGGACTGACCCTTGGCTCCAGCCTTATCGGTGTGGGTCAAAGCTTCATCAATACATGGATCGCCCAGCACATAACATACGATATGCGCAACCAGATGTTCAGACATCTCCAGAAGATGAGCCAGAGGTTCTACACATCGAACAACCAGGGCGACATCATCACGAGGATGACTTCTGACATCGACGGCGTCGAGAAAGTAATAACAAACACATTCACGAGCATTCTATCCAATTCCATAACGCTCATAGTTGCCCTCGTTGCGATGTATCAGCGCAACTGGGTCCTTGCTACGATCGGTATCATCATCGTGCCTCTCTTTGCGATCCCAACGCGAAAGGCAGGGCAGACGAGGTGGTCCCTTACCCAGAAGGCACAGGAGAAGAACGATCAGATAAACGGCATCCTTAACGAGACGCTGTCGGTAAGCGGTCAGCTGCTGGTGAAGCTTTTCGGGAGGGAAGCATATGAATACAAGAGGTACAGGCACGCCAACCGAAGGATGATAGGACTTAACATCAAGCAGAGCATGGCAGGAAGATGGTTCTTCGTCGTTATCTCGACATTTACGAATATAGGACCGATGCTGCTCTATCTCGCTGGCGGACTGCTCATAATGAAGTATGATTCGACGATAACGGTAGGTGACATCAGCGTTATGGTAGCACTCCTTACGAGGATGTACGGACCTGTCAACAGCCTGCTCAACGTACAGGTCGACTGGATGCGTTCCATGGCTCTGTTTACTAGGATATTCGAGTATCTTGACATGAAGCCGGAGATCGAGGAGATCAGTCAGCCTAAGCACATTGATAAGCCGGAAGGCAATATTGTATTCGATCATGTAAATTTCCATTATGAGCCTGAGAGACCCATCCTCAAGGATATCAGCTTTGAGCTCAGGCCCGGCAAGAGCATTGCGATAGTCGGACCTTCAGGTTCAGGCAAGAGCACTATAATCAACCTCATCCCCAGGCTCTATGATGTAATTGGCGGATCAGTTTCAGTTGACGGCGTTGATGTCAGGGAACTGTGTCTCTCAGAACTCCGCAACATGATCGGCATCGTGTCGCAGGAGACGTATCTCTTTAACGGTACGATCCGCGATAATCTTCTGTATGTAAAGGAAGATGCCACGGATGAAGAGATGATCGAGGCTTGCCGCAAGGCAAATATCTACGATTTCGTAATGGATCAGGAGAAGGGGCTTGATACGATGGTCGGTAACCGCGGTCTTAAGCTGTCCGGCGGAGAGAAGCAGAGGATATCGATCGCAAGGATACTTCTCAAAGATCCGACTGTATTCATTTTCGACGAGGCTACATCAGCACTCGATTCTATTTCAGAGAATAAGATACAGGAGGCCATCGATCCGATCATAAGGTCCAAGACGAGCATCCTGATCGCCCACAGATTATCGACTATCCTTGCAGCAGATGAGATCATCGTCATCAAGGACGGTACGATCGCTGAGCGCGGCACGCATAAGGAACTTGTCAGGGCAGGCGGTGTATATCAGGAGCTTTATGAGACGCAGTTCAACAAAAATGAAACCCCTGCCGATATCGATCTGACAGGGGCTGTGATTGCTCACGAAGAATGATATCAGAGACAGTCGAGATAACTCTTGACTGTCTCAGGTGCAGGACCACCGATCAGTGTTCTCTTATTAACGCATGTCTCAAGTGAGATCGCATCGTATACATCCTCATCGATCAGGTCTGAGAACTGCCTGAATTCTTCAAGCGAGAGTTTCTCAAGGGTCGTGCCGTTCTCGATACAGTAATGAACGAGCTTTCCGGAGATCTCATGTGTGCTCCTGAAGGGGATGCCCTTGCGTACGAGATAGTCTGCCAGGTCAGTAGCGTTTGTAAATCCGCCCAATGCTGCAGCTTCCATATTATCTTTCCTGATCGTCATTGTCCTGATCATGCCGGTGAAGGGAACAAGTACGCCCTTGATCGTGTCAACAACATCGAAAAGTGCTTCCTGAACTTCCTGCATATCCTTGTTATAAGTCAGGGGGAGTCCCTTCATCGTAACGAGGAGGGAGATAAGGTCACCGTATACACGGCCTGTCTTGCCGCGCGTAAGCTCAGCTACATCAGGGTTCTTCTTCTGAGGCATCATGGATGATCCCGTGGAATAAGCA
>Ga0247608_10002197_pt1 | contig 25062 bp, 20 predicted proteins | sample 176DNAGHGlowgp2_FD_193490 | JGI IMG/M metagenome (GOLD analysis project Ga0247608, IMG submission 193490) | Sheep rumen microbial communities from Palmerston North, Manawatu-Wanganui, New Zealand - 1766 DNA GHGlow gp2 | ecosystem: Host-associated > Mammals > Digestive system > Stomach > Rumen ... | reverse complement strand
TTGGTCGTGTTTTCAAGCACTTGCACCATGTCCTTGCGCTTGATGATCTCGGTGAGGCTGTAGTCTTGTTGGAACAGCTTGCTGATGTATCTGCCGTAAAGCACGTCGTTTTCGTTTTCCAAGGTCTTGATGCCATGGCAGAGACGGGCAATCTCCTTTTGTTTGTCGTACATCACGGGCAGGTCGCTGATGATGTTGTTGAGGTTCTCGGCGGCAAACATGATGTTCTCCGCCATGGTGTTGAGGTCTTCATCCACGGCCAGGAAACGGCGGGTGAGGATGATGTTGGCCGAGTCGTCGATGTGGTCGAGGAAGGTGTCCATCATCTCGGCGAGTTCGTGCACGTCGTCGCGGTCGAAGGGGGTGAGCACGGTGTTGAAGAGCTGGCTGTAGAATTCGCGGAGCACGTCGTCGCCTTTGGTCTCACAGTCCTTGATGTCTTTTCTCAAGACTTCGAGCTGTTCAAGATTGGTCTCCAAGAGCATCTGCCTCAAAAGTGTGGCAGCCTTGTCGATGTAGGCTGCCTGCTTCTGGTAGAGCGGGTAGAATTTGGTCTCCTTGGGGACGAAAAACTGGAAGAAACTATTGAGGCTCATGGCATTCAGATGGGTAAGAGGTGGAACAACAGGTTAAGCAGGCCGGCAATGACGAGTGGCACGGGGATGGTGAGGATCCACGAAAGGACGATGCGCTTGGCGGTGACCCATTTCACCGACTTCATGCCGTCGGTGAGGCCCACGCCGATGACGCCGCCGGTGATGGTGTGCGTCGTGCTGACAGGGATGCCGAGGAATGATGTGGCAATCAGCGTTGTGGCACCGGCAAACTCAGCCGAGAAGCCTCTGACGGGTGTGATCTTGGCCAAGCCGCCGCCCATGGTCTTGATGACGTTCTTGCCGCCAATCAAGATGCCCAACGACATGATGATATAGCACACGACGGCAAGGGTGTCGGGGATGTGGAAGGCTTGGCTGCTGTCGTAGAAGTGGCTGATGAAATCACGCATCTCGGGGCTGACGCCTTGTGTGGTGAACACGCTGGCCATCAGCACGGCGATGATACCCATGGTCTTGGGCGCGTCGTTGGAGCCGTGACCCACGCAGAAGGCCGCCGTCGAGAAGTGCTGCAGCACCTTGAAGATCTTGTCGACGCGTTTGCGGGGACTGTTCTTGAAGATTCTCAGGAAGATACACTCGAGGAAGAAACCCAGGAACAGGCCGATGAGCGGCGACAACACGATAAAGGCCAAGGTGATGAGGATAGGCGTCATGTGGAGCACCGCGCTGCCGTTGACGAACCATGCCGCGCCGATGATGCCGCCGATGAGGGCGTGCGAGGTGGAGATGGGCATGCCGTTTTTGGTGCAGACCCACACCCAGATGGCGGCGCCGACGAGGGCCGACAGGATGAGGTAGGGGTCGATGACGTTCTGGTCGGCGAAGTTGGCCATGGTGTTACCCACGGCGAAGGTCTTGTCGAGCACCAGTCGGATGATGATAAAGGCGGCGAACTCCCAGAACGAAGCCCAGAGGATGGCCTGCAACGGCGTCATCACCTTGGTGGCGATGATGGTAGAGATGGAGTTGGCCGCGTCGTTCATGCCGTTCAGGAAGGTGAAGACGAAGGCAAGGACGATAGAGAGGATGATGGCTATGGTCAGGAGGTTCATCACGATTCTTTTATGATCAAACTTTTGACGGTGCTGGTCACCTCTTTGGCGCGGTCGGTGGTGTCTTCCACGACTTGGGCTATCTCTTTGTATTTCAGCAACTCGATCTCGTCCTTCTCGTTCTCGAAGAGGTAGGAGATGTAGTCGCCGTAGATGTCGTCGACGGCATGTTCGATGAGGGTGACCTTTTGGCACAAGTCGTTGATTTGCTGGTGGTTCTTCCCAAGGTCTTCGAGCATGCCAAACACATCCATGATGATGGTGGCGTCTTCGTGGATGTTGTCCACGATCTCCTTGATTTGCTTGTCGATTTTCTTAGGGTTATACATCAGGATGGTCTTGGCCGAGTGGTTGATGAAGTCGAGGAACATGTCGAGTTTCATGGCCAGGGCGTTCATGTCCTCGCGGTCGAAGGGCGTGACGAAGGCGCCGTTGAGTTCGATGTAGAACTCGCGCAACAGCTCGTCGCCGGTGGTCTCCTGTTTCTTAATCATGCGGGTGAGGAGCTTGCGTTCTTCGGGGTCGTCGCTCTTGACCAGTTCCTTGAGGTATTTGGCGGCAATCTGTGCCGTCTCCGCCTGTTTGGCGTAGATGGGGAAGAAGTGCTTCTCGCGGCTGCTTCCCCGGGTGAAAAGGTTGTTCAGTGCCATCGGGCAGTGGTTTTTTAATTTGGGGCAAAGATAAAGAAAAATGTTTTGTGTCGAAAAAGATTGGGGAAAAAGTGAGAACGGAAGCCTGTTTTGAAAACCTTGCCCTGTAATAGTCAATAGAAAGGTGATGTAGAAAGGTGATGTTTTGCACACAAATTAATTCGTAATCTACCTTTTTGCAATTATTGCCGTAACAAGAAAAACAACGCCATCCCCACCATTGTAATCAACGTGCCAATCGTTGTGGCAGAATGATAAAAAATTAGCTTGAATGTATTTTTTTTCTATCTTTGCACTTGAAAAATTGACAAAATTTCAAAGGTGCAATGAGTAATGAACATTCTATAAAGGATGGTGAAACCTTAAGAAAACGCATTGAGGCCATGCCTGAAGACAGTGTGTTGTTCCGCTCCGACTTTCCAGAATATCACTCTGAATTTGTGGGCGAAACGTTGGCAGAACTGACGAAAGAGGGCGTTTTGGTAAAGCTGGCCCAAGGCATCTATGCCAAGCCAAGAATGAGCCGATTTGGGGCAGTGCTGCCGTCGGTTGAAAAGATCGTACAGGCGATTGCCGTCCGCGACAATGCGAAGGTGTTGCCGTCAGGCATGACAGTTTTGAACGCTTTGGGCTTATCAACCCAAGTGCCAATGAACTATACCTATTTGACGACAGGAAGCGAACGCACCGTCAAGTTGACGAATCGACAAGTGGTGTTGAAGCGAGGTGTGCCAAAGAATTTCTGGTATGAGACCCGACTCATCGCCCTACTGGTGCAGGCCCTCAAGACATTAAAACAAGAAAACGTGGGTCAAGAGGAGTTGCAAATCATACGCTCCCTCATTGAGAAAGAGCAGGACAAGGAAGCTTTGGCAAAGGACGTGGACAAAATGCCTGCATGGATGAAACGACTCATAAAACCAATGCTTAAACTCCACGAAGACCATGAATAAACTTTGGATAAACAACGAATTGGTTGACCGTGTGGCCATGTTGCAAAAGACGGAAACCGATCATCCTGGCATCAATCAAGTGGCCATTGAAAAAGACTGGTGGGTGGCAGTCACCCTAAAGGCTTTGTTTCAGACAGATTGCCACGACTCGCTGATATTCAAAGGTGGCACTTCACTTTCCAAAGGATTTAGCATCATCGAACGCTTTTCTGAAGACATAGACTTGGCCGTCAACCATACCTTCTTTGGGGTTGAAAAGACCAACAAAAACCAGCGAGACAAGCTGAGAAAGACTGCCCGTAAGTATATCCACGAGTCTCTTTCTGTCCAATTAGATGCCCAATTGAAAGCTATGAGTATCACGGGATACAGCATTGAGAACGTGACGCAAGTAAAAGGCAAAGACGGAGAATGGCATCCCATCGATTCTGACAAGGATCCTACCGTTATCCTGCTACATTATCCTTCTATTGTGGAAGAAACTATAAGCTATATTCCTCCTCGTGTAAAGATAGAGATCAGTTGCCTCTCGATGGATGAGCCTACTGAGGAACGTGAAATCCGTTCGCTGATAGGAGAAAGCTTTGAAGGCGAAGACGTCGATGCCGACAGCAAGATAAGAACGGTGGTGCCCACACGCACATTTTTGGAAAAGCTGTTCCTGCTGGCCGAGGAATTCCAAAAAGCAAAGCCGAGGAGTGTCAGGATGTCGCGCCATCTCTACGATTTGGATAAGCTCATGGATTCACAGTACGGGCGTGAGGCATTGGCCGACCGTTCGCTCTATGATGCCATCGTTGAGCATCGCCGAATCTACTACGCCCTAAAGTATGTGAATTACGACTTGCACGCCCCAGCGACTATCAGTTTCCTCATTCCCGAGGAGCTACGTGAAGCCTGGATGAACGACTATGCCAATATGAGACGGTATTTCATTTATGGCGAGTCGCCAGAATTTGATGCTCTCATGCAGAGAATGGAAGAACTGCAAGCGAGGGTTAGAGGCTTGGCATGGTAGAACTGGTTTGTTAGTCGTCCCTTTGGAAACAGATATTATCGTTACACCAAGAAAAACAGCGCCACCCCCACCATCGTGATCAACGTGCCAATCACTTCCTTGACGGATATCTTCTGCTTGTGGATGATGGCATAAGGCACGATGATGAGCACGGGCGTGAGGGCCATCAGGGTGGAGGCGATGCCGGCTTTGGCGTATTGCACGGCCATCAGTGAGAGCGACACACCGAGGAAAGGCCCGAAGAAGGTGGTCAAGGCGGCGAAGGTCATGCCTTTGCGGTCGTGGAGACCCTTGCCGACCAGATGCAGCTGCTTCGTCAGCGCCAATATAAGGAAGAAGCCGACGAAACCCGCCACGGCACGGATGTAAGTGCCGGCGAAAGGCATCATCTTGACGACGGCTTGCGGAGCTTCGGCAGGGATGGATTGGGCGTAATGGTCCAAGCCTATCTTGCTGAGTACCAACCCGACACCTTGCCCGACTCCTGCTCCGATGCCGAAAAGCACGCCTTTCAAAGGCAACTTGAGTGTGAGCTTGTGCTGCTCGCCGCCACGGGCCAAGATGGAGATGGCGATGCCCGTCAAGGTGACCAGCATGGCCAACCATGAATGCCACGACATCGACTCGCCCAACATGAGCCAGCCCGAGATGCCCGCCATAGGTGGCGCCAACGTCATGAAGAGCTGACCGTAACGTGAGCCGAAGACGATGTAGGAGTTGAAGAGGCACCAGTCGCCAAAGACGTAGCCCACCAAGCCCGACAAGGCCAGCCAAAACCAAGCCTTGCCGCTGGCATGCATAGGATAGGGCGCTCCTGTCACAATCCAGAGCATGATCGAGAGGAAAGCCCAAGAGAGCACCATGCGGATGAGGTTGAGCGGCAACGAGCCTAATCGCTTGCTGGCAGTCTCGGCAAACAAAGCCGTGGCCGTCCACGAAAAGGCTACGATTAGCGCAATGATCTCGCCAAAATACTGGGTGCTCATAGTGTGTCTTAGTCTACGCTGTGCATAGATTCGCTTCAGATTTTGTCAGCATGTCATACCGAACCTTTAGGTGAGTGTATCTATGCTGACAAAATCTTCGGAATGACATGCACAATGTCCCGATGATTGGTTATTTTGCCGCCACCCCGCACAGATGGAACAGCACCCGTGCCCCGACGTTGCCATCCCAATCGCCACCATCGGGCGAGGGCGACACTTCGCAGAGGTCGAAGCCGATGATGTCCTTGCCCGCCTCACGGATGCGGTTGAGCAGGTACATCAGCTCCTCGTATTCCAGACCGCCAGGCACGGGTGTGCCCGTGTTGGGACAGAGCTTCGGGTCGAGGACGTCGATGTCGATGGAGAGGTAGACCTTTTGTGGCAAGGCGGCAACCATCTCGTCCACGATGGTTTTCCACGTCGCGCCTTCGTACATGCGGCGACGGCAGTCGCGGTCGAAGAAGACCTTTATTCTATTGGGCTGGCTCTCCACCAAGGCCTTCTCCTGATGGCAGTAGTCGCGGATGCCGACTTGCACGAGCTTCTTTACGTTGCTGAATTGCAGCGTGTTGTAGAAGATGGAGGCGTGCGAGTATTTGAATCCCTCGAAGGCCTCGCGCAGGTCGCAGTGGGCGTCGGCATGCAGGATGCCGTATTCCACACCTATACTATTAAGGTATTGGTGGTAGGCGAGGGGACAGCTGTGGTCGCCGCCCAAGAGGCCGACCACCTTGCCTTGTGCCCTCCAGTAGGCGATGCGCTCACGCAGCCAGGCGTTTTTCTTCTCTGTAGAGGATTCGATAAGGGCATACAAATCGGCATAGTGTTTTGGGTCATCTTCGATGGTGCCCTCGTACAGGGCATTGATGATTTCTTCGCTCATCGGAGCCAGCTGATCGTGTAGCTCGCGCAGTTCCTTTGGGAATTCGTCCATCCAGATGCCTTTCTGCCAGAGGTCGGGATAGTCGTGGTGGCAGAGGTCGACCTGCAGAGAGGCTTCCATGATGGTGGCGGGACCGTCGACGGTGCCACGGTTGTAGCTCGTGGTGAGTTCCCATTCGACGGGTATGATGATGATTTGTGCTTCCTCGGCGGTGCAAGGCAGGCCGTAGATGCCGGAATCGGCAACAGCGGCGGCATTGGGGTCAAAAGTGTAATCCATGGTTGATGATTTTTGATGGACAAAAATAAGGAAAAAACAATTTAATGTTTACTTTTGCCGCAAATTTGACTCAGAATGGATCTTTTCTCCTGTCTTTCGCCTTTTGTCTTCTGTAGCTTCGCCTCGGGCAGCAGCGGCAACTGCTATTATGTGGGCAAGCAGGACGAAGGCATCTTGGTGGATGTGGGCATCACGGCCCAGCAGATACTGAAAAACCTGGCGCAGAACGACTTGTCGATGGCCAACGTCAAAGCCGTGCTCATCACCCACGACCATATCGACCATGTGAAGGGCTTGGATGTGCTGATGAAAAACCATCCCGTGCCGATCTATGCCCATGCCGATTGCCTTCAAGGTCTTGCTGAGGGCAGTGCAACGAAAAGAGTGGATTCGGCTTTGTTCCACGAGGTGGAGACGTCGCAGCCTTTCGGGCTTTGCGGCATCACCATCGAGGCCTTCCCCGTGATGCACGATGGGAGAGGGGCGGTAGGCTATCATTTTGATTATGAAGGCCATACTTTGACCATCGCCACCGACATCGGGATGCTCGACAAGGTGGTGAAGGAACAAATCCGTCGTGCCGACAACCTCGTCATCGAGGCGAACTACGATGTGGAGATGCTTGAGAAAGGCTCTTATCCTTATATATTAAAGCAACGTATCGCCGGACCTTTCGGTCATCTGAGCAACGACGAGTCGGCGAAGTTCGTGGCCGAAATCTATCGCCCCGAAATGAAAAACATCATGCTGTGCCATCTGAGCGAGAACAACAACAGTCCCGAGCGCGCCTTGCAATGCCTCTACCAGCAGTTCCGCAAGAAGCACGTCCATCCCGATGTGAACACCACGATATTCCCCTTGCCGCGCCACAAAAGCACCGGATTTGTGTATCTGTAGAATCCCCACATTTCCACACATTGCACAAGTATTTTGTGGTTTCCACAATTTTCCACAATCCGTGTATTGCTGGTGTTTTGTTGTAAATTATTGATAAATATCGTGTTGAGCTGAGATTTGAATTATGGCATAAATATTGCCATAAAAATATAAGATGTATAAAAGAACCAAATTATGATGCAACACAAATTGACATGGGTTTCATTGCTGTTTGTCGGCTTGATGGCCGCCTCGTGCAATGTGGAACGCTCGGATAAGTACCAAGCCCTTTTGGCGGAGCGTGACTCCCTTTATACCGAAGCCGTGGCTGCCAAAGGCGGCTTCGACCAAGCCTTGAACACCATTAACGAGATTGAGAACGCCCTTGAGTCGGTGCGTGCCCAGGAAAACATCATCATGATGGACAACCAGGAAGGCAACACCAACAAGGCCGTCACCGAAATCAACGCCATCCAGCAGACCCTTCAGGAAAACCGTACTAAGATCAACAACCTTGAAAAGCAACTGGCTGAGCAAGGCGCCACTTCAAAGGCTTTGCAGCAGACCGTGAGCCGCTTGAAGAAGCAACTGGAAGAGAAGGATGTGTTTATCAACAACCTGAAAGACGAACTGCAACAAAGCCAACAGCAGATTGCCGAGCTGAACGAACAGGTCACCAACTTGAACGAGAACATCAGCGAACTGAATACCAACATTGACGCGATGACGGTGCAGAACGCGGCACAGCAGGCCACCATTGAGAGCCAGGATGCCATGTTGAATACGGTGTGGATTTGCATCGGCACGCAGGATGTGCTGGTAGAGAAGGGTGTCATCAGCAAGGGCGGTCTGTTCCAGCCTAAGGAGATTTCAAAACAAGGCTTCGACAAGACCCAGTTCATGCAAGGCAACAAGCGCGACTTGGATATGATTCCATTGAACACCAAGAAGCCCAAAATCATGACCAACCACCCGGAAAGCAGCTACGAAATCACCGAGACCGAGGACGGCAACAAGGTCCTCGAGATCCGCGACAAGGACGCCTTCTGGAGTATGTCGAATTATTTGGTAGTATCCATCAAATAAAAATCCGTTTTTACGGAACTGCTCGTTTTCAATTTTTTTAAATTGCCTCACATTTCCCCAATGTGAGGCTTTTTTTTGTGTGTATTTTTGTGGAATCTACGGTTTTTTGTTACCTTTGCGGCATGAAATGTAGAATTCTAGTTGTGGAAGACGATGCCTCCTTCGGCATGATGATTCAGACTTGGCTGAAGAAGAACGGCTACGAGGCTGTTCTTGCATCGCGTTTTGAACAAGCGAAAAACGAAATCTCCAATGGTGACTTTGGCTTGATTCTCACCGACCTTCGTCTGCCCGATGGCGACGGCATCATCTTGATGACCTGGGTGCGCGAGAAGCTGAAGAGCAAGGTGCCCATCATCGTGATGACAGGCTATGCCGAGGTGCAGACCGCCGTGTCGGCCATGAAACTTGGTGCCTTCGACTACCTCAAGAAACCCATCAACCCAAGTGTGCTTGAAGAAAAGATTGCCGCGGCCTTGGCGTCGACCGACGAGGAGGTTGAGACGCCGTTCATCCACGCCAACAAGCAATGGGTGAGGGGCGAAAGCCCGGCCATGCAACGGCTCTACAAACATGTGGAGCTGGTGGCGCCTACCAAGTTCTCGGTGCTCATCCTCGGCGAGAGCGGCACGGGCAAGGAATACATCGCCCGCATGATCCACGACAAGAGCTTGGTCAAAGACGGGCCTTTCATCCCCGTCGACTGTGGAAGCCTCTCCAAAGAGCTGGCGCCCAGTGAGTTGTTTGGCCACCTGAAAGGCTCGTTCACCTCCGCCATCGCCGACAAGAAGGGTGTCTTCGAGCAGGCCAAGGGCGGCACGGTGTTTCTCGACGAGGTGGGCAACCTGCCTTACGAGGTGCAGATGCAGCTGCTCCGTGCCTTGCAGGAGCAGAAGGTGAGGCCGGTAGGCTCCGCCACCGACATCCAGGTGGATGTACGTATCCTTGCTGCCACCAACGAAAACTTGGAGCAAGCCATAGAAGAGGGACGGTTTCGTCAGGATTTGTTTCACCGTATCAACGAGTTCGCCATCGAGGTGCCGCCCTTGCGCGACCGTCTGGAGGACTTCGACGAGCTGACCTATTTCTTCATCCATCAGGCCAACGAGGAGTTGGGCAAGAACGTGAAAGGCATCTCGCCCGACGCCTTGCAGCGGATGAAAGAGCAGCGTTGGAACGGTAACCTGCGCGAGCTGCGCAATGTGGTGCGCCGCTGTGTGTTGTTCGCCGAAGGCGAGAACATCGAGATGGACGACCTGCCGGTGTTCAGCGCGCCCAACAAGAAGACCGTCATCGCCACTGACGAGGACGACTGGGCCTTGCGTCCCGAGCACGAGAAGGAGCAGATCGAAGCCGCCTTGCAGAAGGCGAGGGGCAACAAGACCGTCGCGGCCAAGCTGCTGCAAATCGACAGGAAGACCTTGTATAATAAGATGCATCTTTACGGGATAGAGCTGTGATTTGGATGTGTGGAATTAGTTTACATAAAAAGCAGGAGAATATGGCCGTCAGCAATCAGCCGTCAGCAGTCAGCCTTGGTGCTACCGAGCTGATATCCGACGGCTGATAGCTTACAGCTAAGAAGCTTATAATAAGATAGTTTAGAGTTGATTCTGTCGTTTGTTATGTTGTCTCAAAAAAAGGGAGAGGATGGATAGAGATAATTCCAAGTAAGAATTACAACCTTGCAAAAAATCTAAACTACCGTGAAAACATGGTAATTTTGTATAAATTTGCAGCAAATATAGCAGAAGAGACAGATGGCACAATGGCAGAAGATAAAAATTAAGCGCGATAACGGCATGATGGCTGAGGCACAAGCCCCTGTCATCATTTCCGCAAGCCGTAGCACGGACATTCCCGCTTTCTATGCCGATTGGTTCTTTCATCGGCTGAAGGTGGGCTATTCGGCTTGGACGAATCCTTTCAACGGCGTGAAGAGTTTCGTTTCGTATGAGAAATGCCGTTTCATCGTGTTTTGGTCGAAGAACCCGGAGCCTTTGCTTGAGCATTTGGACGAACTGAAGGAAAGAAACATCGGCTGCTACATCCAATACACGTTGAATGACTACGAGAAAGAAGGCTTGGAAAAGGGCGTTCCGCCATTGGAGGAAAGGATTGAAACCTTCAAAAGGTTGGTGGACAAGTTGGGCCAAGGTCGCGTCATTTGGCGCTTCGACCCGCTTATCTTGACCGACCAAATTGGCGTGGATGACCTGTTGAGAAAAGTGGAAAACATTGGCGACCAACTGAAGGGTTACACAGAAAAACTCGTTTTCAGTTACGCCGACATCGCCTTATATAAAAAAGTGAAAGCCAACCTTGAGAAAAGCCATGTGAACTATGAGGAATGGACAGTTCCACAAATGGAAGAGTTTGCCCAAAGGCTTTCGGAACTCAACCAGAAATGGCATTATCAGTTGGCCACTTGCGGCGAGAAGATTGACATTGAGCAGTATGGCATCCAACACAACCGCTGCATTGATGACGACTTGATGATTCGCTTCGCCCATCATGACAAGGTCCTGATGGACTTCCTCGGCGTGGAGATAAAGGCCATTGAAAACTCGTTGTTTGGCACAGAACCAATTCCCGCCAATGCCTTAAAACTCAGCGAAGCGCAATATGCTATCAAGAAGAAAGACAACCGCGACAAAGGCCAGCGGCAGTTCTGCGGCTGCATGGTGAGCAAGGACATCGGCGAGTACAACACCTGCCCGCATCTGTGCGAGTATTGCTATGCGAATGCGAGCAAGGAAAAGGCGCAAGAGAACTATAACAAACACGAAATGAATCCTTTGGGAGAAACAATTTGCTCATAATCTTGCACGTTTTCAAAAAGAACAACTCTCATGCATCCACTTACAAAAAGTGTCCATATTACCGTTTTTTGAAAATAAGATAATGTCTTCTGGAGAAACGATAACTAGGAAATAATATATATTTGCACGACAAAAAGCAAGGCACATGAACCAACCTGCGACATACAACAAGGCAGTAGAGACCATCAAGACGGCCATTTTGCAAGGACAATACGAAGCCGCCAAAGGCGTGAACCGCATACAATTAGCGGTGTATTTCGCCATTGGCAAATACATCTCGCTCAACACCCGTAAGGGCAAATGGGGCACAGGCGCATTGGAGGCCATTAGCCAGCAACTTCGGAAAGAACTGCCTGGATTAAAAGGATTTTCGGCTTCAAGCATGAGGAATATGCGCAAGTTTTATGAAGAATGGTCAATGCTTGATTCAAATTCGTCGGTTATGACCGATGATAATTCGACAATTGCAATTGCGGAATTGCAAAGTGTTAAAAACCAGATAGATAATAATTCAGCAATTGCAATTGCTGAATTAAAAACCGATGATGGCATAGACATATATAACACCTTGCAAATCCCCAATATAAAAGATTTTCCCGTTGAAGATTTTTTCAGACTTCCTTTTTCTCATCATATCAGAATCATTGAGGGTGTCAAGGATTTGAAAGCCCGTTACTACTATATTCATCGCGCAGCAGAGGAAAACATCCCGTCCGATAGACTTGCCGAATACATAAAGAACGATGACTATTTCCACCAAAGCACTATTCCAAGTAACTTTACACAAACGCTGCCCAACAGCACTTTGGCCCGCAAAGCGGTGATGATGTTCAAGGACGAGTATTTGTTGGATTTCATCAATGTGGAGCAGATTGGCGAGCGCGAGTCCATTGATGTGGACGAGCGCGAGGTGGAACAGAAGATCGTCCAAAATGTCAAGAATTTCATCATGACCTTTGGGAACGACTTTGCCTTCATCGGCAACCAGTACCATTTGGAGGTGTATGGCGTGGAGCATTTTCCCGACCTGCTGTTCTTCAACCGCGAGTTGAATGCCTTGGTGGTAGTGGAACTGAAAACTGGAGACTTCAAGTCATCTTACCTTGGGCAACTGATGTCGTATCTTTCCATCTTGGATGCCAAGGTGAAGAAGCCGCATGAGAACCCGTCCATCGGCATTGTGCTATGCAAATCGGCCCATCGCGACTATGTGGAGTTCATCATTCGCGACTACAATAAGCCGATGGGTGTGGCCACCTACAAAACCACAGCCGAAATGCCAGAGGAGCTGCGGAAAGCAATGCCCGATATTGAGGAATTGAAGAAACTGCTGTAAAAGAGGAACTACTATGATGATAGAACAAAACACCAACTACGCCTACGCGCTGAAACACCTGAACAATACTTCTTTCGAAAAAGTTTGGGGATTGTCCTCCAAATTCTACAATGAACTGCCGAATGAATTACAAGACGAACTATTGAAGACCTTAAATTGTGAGGTTGATATTCTTGATAGTGAGCCGCAAATGGCAACTTACATGTTCTCTTACGGAAAAATGAACAATGCTATACTGGATCACGCTTTTTGCAAAATGCCAGATTTTATGCAACAAGGGGAGATTTGTATTGTCGACTATGGCTGTGGACAAGCTTTGGGAACAATGTGCTTCGCCGATTTCCTTCATAAAAATGGATATAAGGCAAAAGTTAAAACTATTACCCTGATTGAGCCTTCCGAAATTTGCTTGAAACGAGCTGCTCTTCACGCTTCACTATTCTTTCCTAATGCCGAAATAAGAACCGTAAACAAAACCTTTGATGAATTAAACAAGGAAGACCTTATTATTGATAAGAACACTCCTACTCTGCATATATTTTCTAATGTATTACATTTAGATTTTGATTTAGAAAAACTTTCAGATCTCATCAAAACTCAAATTAAAAACTACAACCATTTTGTTTGCATTGGACATTTTCTCAAAGAAAACAAAACATCAGACTTTAAATCACTAATGGATGGATATAGGTGGGGAAATGATGAAATAATCTATAAAACTCAAAACCCTGAAATAAAGCAAGATACAATAATTTATAGTTTTTATGTCGGAAGACCACCTAAAGTATTTTCAAAAGAAGAATTAGAGAACTGCATTGAAGATGATTTTGGAGTTGTATATAGTAGCGATGGAAAACTATTATTAAAGTGTAAATATGATATAGAGGAGTACACAATAAAAGATAATACAGTTATCATTGTTGAAGATGCGTTTAAAGAGTGTTCAGCATTGAAGCAAATCACCATTCCAGATACAGTAACCGAGATTGGAAATTATGCTTTTGAAAAATGCACATCATTGCAAAACATTATTATTCCTGATTCTGTGACAAGGATTGAACTGGGTGCATTTTCTGGTTGTCAATCCCTAACACAAATCATAATTCCCGATTCGGTTTCAAGAATTGAAGAAGAGCTGTTTTGTAATTGCATTTCCTTAAAGTATGTAATCATTCCAGATTCAGTTTCAAGTATTGGACCTCTCGCTTTCGGAGGATGTTCTTCATTAAAACAAATCAACATCCCGAATTCGGTATTAAGCATCGGATACTCTGCTTTTATTGATTGTTCATCATTACAACGAATTATCCTTTCAGATTCAATTTCAGTAATTGAAGAATGTACTTTTTCGGGATGTTCCTCATTGGAAAAAATAACCATTCCTGATTCGGTATCTAGAATTATGCATAGGGCTTTTGGAGGATGCTCATCGTTAAAGCAGATTATCATTCCAAATTCGATTTATAGTATTGAGGAAGCGGTTTTTTCAGGGTGCTCATCATTGCAGCAAATTACGATTCCCAATTCTGTCGAAGAAATGGGGCATAATCCATTTTGCTATTGTGATAAGTTGAAATTATACAGCAACTCTTCTCGGTTTATTGTCAAAGAAGGATTGTTAATTGACAATTTTGAGGGTAAGGTTGTCTCATACATGGGAAATGATACTATTATTGTTATTCCCGATTCGGTTTTAAGCATTGGAAGTTATGCTTTTATTCATTGTGGATTTTTGGAACAAGTCGTTATACCAGATTCCGTAGAACACATTGGGGAGAATGCATTTTCTAATTGCGTGTCTTTACAGCAAGTCACCATTCCCGATTCGGTTACCACTATTGATATCCAAGCATTTACAAGGTGTTCGTCTTTGAAACAAATCACAATACCAAATTCGGTTGAAGAAATATGGACTAGGGCTTTTTATGGGTGTGAAGCTTTACGGGAAATCACAATACCAGACTCTGTCAATTTCATTGGATCTTTTGCTTTTTCTGGGTGCGAATCTTTGAAACAAATCAACATCCCTAAAGGGAGTATCGAAAGATTCCAAGAAATGCTTGATAAAGAATTGTGGGATAGACTTGTAGAAAAATAACGCTAACTATTATGGATTTCAGCAAAGTTTTTAACGGTGTTCCGTCTGATTGGGGATCTAATCTTTCTCAAAAAATTGGCAATCCTCCAAAACTAAAAACTCATCATTGTTTTTGCATGTGGTCTGATTTGTTAGGATTTGGGGAAATGTTTCAATTGAATAACTGGAGTCTATCCCATAGTCAAAAAAGAAAAATATATGATAGATTAAAAGCTGCTCATAGTGCAGTATTATATTATAGCTCTTTTGAAGAAAGAAATCTGATACTAAATGATGGCATTGCAAAAGTATATCAACCCCGAAGTAGATTTATGGATTCATCAAGATTATTATCTATTAGTCTTTATTTTCGTTCTTGCATACAGTTGCATTTGTCTATCAGTAAAGAAGAACACGAGCATGGCTTTCCAGGATGCCGTTCTGTCCTCGCATTTGGAGAGAATATTGAGTATTTAGCCGATGAAATCAGATTAGACGATTGGGTTTATAACTATAGTAAGCCCAAAGGAACTAAAATTAGCAATTGGGCACAAGAACAAGGAAATCCGATTATAATATACAATCCCAAAGAATTACAAATGAACACTGCTTTTTCAAAAGCTTTCTTATTGGAAAACGGTGGGACTAAAGCAGGCCTTCCTGGAAATCATTTATATATAGATAAATCTGTAATAGATGCTATTGCGAAATATGCAAAACGAGAATCATACGATGTTTTATGGAAAGAAGCTTCTGATGAATTGTTTTTATTTGTAACAAAAGACAAAACCAATCTTGATAATTTAATCATGGGGTTTTGCTTTGATAAAGCTACGATAGAACCAACAATAGACAAATATAGGACTATCGTATATAGACTGAAAAAGTTCTATCCTCACGATGAAAACCCGAATGATTTTTGTTATGATATAGATAGATTAAGCGATTATAATATATAAATAATTGTTTTCAGTAGGGTTTTGTTGACAATTACTAACACAAACAATAATATGACTGACAACGAAAAAGCATTAATGCACCAATTTGAAATGGCTGCTCATTCACAAGGAACAGCACAATTCCTATTCAATTTGTTTGGCGGCGGCTTTATCACCAAAGACCAAGCAAAAGAAACGTTGGAGTTTTGCAATGCAAAGATGAAACGCGACATCGAAAGCAATCCCTATCTATCAAGAGAGCAAAAAGACTACGAAATAGCCATGAGAGAATCTTGGTTTAATGCATTGAAAGTGTCTATGGGGTTGTAGGTTTTACTATTTTGCCACCTTTACCCGACAATTGTTTGTGTACAATAGGGTTTTATCGCCGAATTAGTTATCAACACCTCTTGCGAGATGCGTGTATTCAGCATTAACTTTGCAGAGAAGAAAGACAAACGAGCATATCTTCCTCCAAACCCATACCTATGAAACTTCAGAAGAAACCCATGAAAGTCATTATCATTTGCTTGGCTATCATAGTTGTGCCTATCATAATAAAAGCCATCTGGGTCGGCATCGCCACAAGGCATAACGGCGACTTTGAGAGCGAGAAGGCCGACATCATGGCGCGGCGGGATTTTCTGATAGAGAAGGTGATGACCAGTCCGCAAAAGCTTATCGATGAAATGCCCGCCATCGTTGGGTCTCAATACCAAGGGGAGTGGGCGTTGTATTCTTGCTCGATGCTGTCGGCGGCATTGGTGAATACCACGTTGATATACGATGAGGATAGGGAAGCGAACATCGCCCGTATCGATAGCCTTTGCCGTTGGCAGTGTGACCTATTTTGAGGATTGGGCTTTAAGGAAAAAGATTCTGAAGACGGGAGAACTTGCGGGAACCACCTGGCGCAGTGGAGGCAAGAGCCATTATCTGCTTGCCGATGTAGCCTTGGTAGGCGAGACCATCATGCTTGCCATGCGGACGGCGGTGGAGTGGGAGTTTACAACAACTCCACCGGATTGATTTGCAGGAAATCTTCCGTCTTCAAGCCACTGTCGCCGACGGTAAAGATCGCATCGGGATGAAACTTTTCTTTGAATTTGTTAGGCCTTCAGTTATTTTCATCTTTTATTGAAAGGGAGCGACAACTGACATCAATTTCCCCATAAAAAACAATTTGTTTAGCAATAATAAACAAAAATAACGAAATTTGTTTTGCTACATTAAACAAATTATGTATTTTTGCAGGGAAAAACTATCAATATGGCCATTACAAAAGAAACATTTCGTACGCTAATCAAAGAAGGACAGCAAGAAATCAGGGATGTGAAACTCTATGACCGTCCTTTTGAATTCGAAGAGCAAGGCAGATACGTGCTCGTTGGGGTTCGTCAGGCAGGCAAGTCGTATATGCTGTATAAACGAGCCAAACAACTACTTGCCGAAGGCCATCAGTTGGAAGAGATAGTGTATATCGACTTTGACGACGAACGTTTGGTCGAAATGACATCCGAGGATTTTGACTACATTCTTCAAGCTTATCAGTCTGTCTATAACAATGTGCCGTTGCTTTTCTTTGATGAGATTCAGAACGTGGAAGGTTGGGAACATTTTGCACGAAGGTTGGCCAACAGGAAGTATCAGGTGTTTATTACAGGCAGCAATGCCAAAATGCTTAGCCGTGATATTCAGACCGTACTAGGTGGCCGTTATTTGGATGAAACCATTTATCCTTATTCTTTCCAAGAGTTTTTGGAGGCACAAGGTATCGAGCTGTCCAAGGATTGGCAATATGGAAACGAAAGAGCAAAAGTGCAACAGGCTTTTGACCAATATTTGAGTTGGGGCGGTTTTCCTGAATTATTGCTTTATCGCAACAAGCGTCATTGGCTCAACGACCTTTATGAAAAGATTCTTCTTGGTGACATTATTCAACGCAACAAGATAAAGAATGAGTTGGCGTTAAGAATGGTCATCAAAAGGTTGGCGGAAAGTGTCAAACAACCTGCTTCCTATACCAGGATAGCCAATTTGGTGAAAGCAACAGGGGTAAGTACCTCAACAGCATCTGTTATTGAATATGCGAAATGTGCTAAAGACGCTTGTATATTGTTTTCATTGGAAAACTACGCATCCAAGTTTGTAGAAAAGGAAACGGTAAAAAAACACTATTTTGTTGATAATGGTCTTTTAAATGTCTTCTTAACGAATGGAGAGACTTCGTTGCTGGAAAACGTATGTGCCATCCATTTGCACAAGAGATACGGGGAGCGACTTTTCTTCTACAAGAAGAATGTCGAGGTTGACTTTTATGTCCCAGAGGATGCAATAGCGGTACAAGCCTCATATTCCATTTTGGGACCCGAGGTTAGCGACACATACAATCGCGAGGTTGACGCGCTTAAGAAACTAAATGCTTTTGCTCGTCTTAAACGTATGGTGATTGTTACCTATGATGAAGAAACGACAATTCCGATTAATAACGATCAGTTTATTGAAGTAATTCCAGCATGGAAGTGGCTTCTGAAATGACCCTCCATTTGGCAACTCTACACTGCAATCCCTGAAAACTACATCAACTCCATCGGATTGATTTGCAGGAAATCCTCCGTCTTTATGCCACCGTCACGATTGCATCTTTGCAGCCTCACCCAATCCCATACCTCTCCGCCAACAAATCCATCAGTTCGTCGGTTTGCGCCATGAATTGGGCGGCGTCGTCTTTCCAAGTGGGGTAGTCTTCTTCTGTCTCGCCCTTGCCGCGCATGCCGTTCATCCTGGAGAGGAAGGTTGTGTCGCGCTCCAGTTGCTTGAACATGGGTAGCATCTTGTGGCAAAGACTCTGCATCTCAACGAAATCCGATTGTTCAATTAAAGTATTCATTGAGACCAAGTCGTCGGCGGTCGACTGCACGAAGACGCGTAGGATATCGGTCATGGCTTCCTTGTCGTTGCCCATCATCTCGCTGAAAGCAGGGAAGTCGGGGAAGGCGATTTCTGTCTCGCTTTCACTTGAAGTAACGCTTCCGAAGAGGTTTTCTAACTGCTTTAGGTTAAATGGTTTCTGCAAGAACCCATCGAAGCCCTCTTTTTTGGCCATCTCGTTAGTGTATTCCATCCTCGCGGTCATTAGGATGACGGGTTTGGTTGGGTCGGCCTTTTTGACAAGGTGGAGGATGTCGTTGCCAGTGACAGCACCCATCTCACGGTCGGTGAGAATGTAGTCATAGTCCTGGATTTGCTGCAAGGCGTTGTCCATGTCGCTCATCGAACGGCAAGGTATGGCTTGATGCCCAAGGCGGTGCAGCATGGAGTCGATGACAGAGAGTAAGGTGTTGTCATCGTCAAACACTAAGATGTTGAGGCTTTTTGTTTTATCATCTGTTACATCATTCTTTACTTCAGGTCGTGACTCCACCTCGCCAACAGGTATCCTGACCTCAAAATGTGTGCCTTTGCCCACTTCGGAGTCGATGTGAATCTCGCCGCCCAACAGGTCGACGAGGCCTTTGACGACCGACATACCATAGCCGCTGCCTTCGGCAAACTGGTTGTAGGTCTCGATGCGGACAAAAGGCTTGAACACCTCTTCCAGCTTGTCTTGTGGGATGCCCACGCCCGTGTCGATGATGTCGAACACCACCAAGCCACGCCCCATACGCGGTCTGAAGGTAACGCTACCTTCTAACGTGTATTTGATGCCGTTGGATATCAAGTTGCTGAGTATCTGCTTGATTTTCAGTCTATCGGAGAGGATGGTGCATCCGTCTTCGATGGAAGGCTCGTAGTTGAATTGCAGGTTTTTGTGGCGTGCGATGGACTCAAACATCTCCGCAGTCTCGTCGCACAGTTGTTTGAAATTAAAGGCCTCGTAGCTGACTTTCAGCTTGCCTTGTTCGAGGCTCGAGAACTCCAGCAGGTTGTTCAGTAGGTTGAGGATGTGGTCGGCGGACTGTTGTATTGAGTTGATTTCCTTTTCGTTACCTGTCTTATCAAGCACTTCCACATAGCCGAGGATTGAACTCAAAGGGGTCTTGATGTCGTGTGAGACCGAAAGCAGCAGTTTGTGGCGGCTTTCCATGATTTCCTCAGTACGTTTCTTGGCTTCCTCGGCTGCGCGACGGGCGCGGTAGCCTTTGTTCACATCGCTGATAATCAATATGATGAATATGACGATAAGGATCAATGTCACTGCTCCGATAAGAATGGACGTGCGCGTGTTGTCGTTTATGATGGCTTCGCTTTTCTCGATTTCGCTGATGGTGGAATTGAGGATTTCTTGGTTGAGGCGTATCAGCAGGCTGGAAATCTGCTCTGAGAGTTGGTTGTCGGCCTTCACCAGCTCCTGCGTTTTCTTTTCATACTCCTTGATTTTGTCCCAATACTCTTTCTTGGCCTTATCGGAAAGCACTCGTAAGTCGGCCAGAATATTCACTGAATCAGGCTGTTGTCGTTGGATGTGGAGCGTGTCGGTGCGCTCAATGGAGATGTGGACAAGGCTGTCGGCTGTTTCTTCAGTGGGGTTGAACACCTTGCCGACGCGTTGCCAAAAGCCTTTCTTCTCAGCCTTCTTAGGTACGTGGATGATGGTGTCTTTCGATACAGTGGTGACCACGATTTCGTCTTCCGTTTTTGGGGGCCTGTAGTCGTCGATGGTACGGTCGAATTCGGCCAAGGGATTGAAGTCATGGAACTGTTTCGACAGCTCGTTGCTGATTCTACCTTTACTTCTAATGAGACCGTTTATCTTACTTACCATCAATTTGTTGTCTTCACTTATTTCGAATGTCATCAGTGAGTCGGTTTGGGCCTTGATGACATCGCGGTAGGTGTTGAATTCACGCTTGTATTTGGCTTGTTCGGTGAAGGCATACAGGTTGGCAGCGTTTTGCGCGGCGTGGACGTTTTTCGTGAACTGGTTGACCCAATTGAGCGCGTCGTGTTGCGAATTGATGTTGGAGCGCTGGTTCTCGATGCTGTTGCGCAGGTTGAAGATATAATAAAACAAAGCCGCACAAAGGGCCATGACGAACAGGTAGGTGAGCACCACCTTCCAACTCGTCCGGCTTCCGCTGGGGTAATCGCTATGGCTTTTTTTCGTCATGGTGGCGCAAAGGTAAAACTTTTTCCTAAATTTGCAGCATAATCAAAACTTTGAGCCATGAATAAAAAGAAGATGCTATTGATGCTCGCCTTGGTGGCGGTGGTGTTGTTTCTCGTGCTTCGCAACCAGAACTCTGAATCAAATGAAGGCAAGGACTCGACCGTGACCAAAGAAGCTCCGATGGATGCTACGGAGGCCGAAATCGTCATACTCTCCGTCAACGACATGCACTCCAGCATCGATCAGTTCCCGAGGTTTGCCGCCATGGTCGACAGCCTGAAAGCGGTTTATCCTGATATGCTGTTGTTTTCGGCGGGCGACAACCGCACTGGCAACCCTGTCAACGACCAGTACAACCCCGTCAATTACCCCATGATCACATTAATGAACAATGTGGGGTTCGACCTCTCGGCTGTAGGCAACCATGAATGGGACGGCGATGTCGTGAACCTCCAAAACGATATTGAAAGGGCCGATTTCCCCTTCGTCTGTGCCAACGTCTTCATCCCTGATGACGTCAATCTTGACATTAAACCTTTTGTAACCATGCAGATTCAAGGTGTGAAGATGGCCATTGTTGGCATGATCGAGGTGCGCCATGGCGACATTCCCGGCGCGCATCCCGACAAGCTGAAACTAGTGAGCTTCAAACGTCCGGAAGTGGTGCTCCCAGATTATAAATACCTTAGAAACCAGAACGATGTTGTGTTGCTGCTCTCGCATTGCGGCTTTGAGGACGACATGGAGCTGGCGCAGGCCAACCCATGGCTCGATGCCATCATCGGAGGACATAGCCATACTTTGATAGAACATCCGTCCTTGACCAACGGCGTGCTCATTACTCAGTCAGGGTCGCATTTGAAATATGCCACTTTGCTGAAAATCAAGGTGAAAAACCATAAGGTGGTGGGTAAGGAAGCCGTTGTGTTGAATGTCAATGCGGTGCATAGAGAGAAACCGGAAGTCAAGGCAATGCTTGACGAATTCAATGATGCGCCTGCCTTGAACCAACCCATTGCCACGGCGGCGACGAAGTTTGAAACGCCAGAGGAACTGGGCAGCATGCTGTGCGATGCCATCTGCGAAATCAGCGGCGCCGACTTCGCCTTCCAGAACACGGGCGGCATCCGCGTCACACATTTGAAGAAAGGTCCCATCACTGTCAAGGATGTCTATAGCATCGACCCATTCAACAACGAAGTGGTAGTGTATCAGATGACAGGCGAGCAGGTGAAGAAGTTCATTCTCAACAACTATCGGAAAAACGGCGGCTACCCTTCGTATGTCTCTGGGATGACCTACAAGGTGGGCGACGACGGCCGGAGCGTGTGGGTTGACATGATAGGGGAGAACTTCTCGACGAAGAAGACCTACAAGGTGGCCTGCAACAGTTATATCGCTTCTACCGTAACCATCGAAAGCGTTGACGATGGAGAAAGCATGTTCATGACATCGGAGGAAATGCTGATTGAGTTTTTGAAGCGTCATAAAACTGTTGACTATCAGGGCGTAGTGAGGACAAAATAGATTGTCGTCATTTCAAAAGAAAAATAGTGTTTGCACACAAAGAAGAGTTTTCGTATTTTTGCAGCTTGATTTCTTAAAGATTTTGATGTTAAATAAGATGAAAAAAACGTTATTTATTTTTGCAATGGCTTTGTTATTAGTCGGTTGCAACTTCAAGAAAGAGGTGAAACTGATTCCTGCCGAGAATTTCAACAAGGTTGTGGAAGGTAAGCAGGTATCTCTTTATACTTTGCACAATGGTTTTTTAACAATGCAGGTCACCAACTATGGCGGTCGTGTCGTAGCGTTATGGATGCCCGACAATCGTGGTAGCTATGAGGATATCGTTTTGGGTTACGACCATATCGACAAGTATCTGAACAACCCGGGCGAGCGCTATCTCGGCGCTGTGGTGGGCCGTTGCGCCAACCGCATCTCCAATGGCACTTTTACCTTGAATGGCATTGAATACCAGCTGACTAAGAACGACGGTGAGAACACCCTCCATGGCGGTCTCATCGGAGCTGACAAGCGCGTGTGGGACGTGGTCTCGGCCAACGACAGCGTGATACAGATGCACACCGTGTTCGCCAACGGCGAAGACGGCTTCCCTGGCAACCTCGACGTGACGATGAGCTACACCCTGACGCACGACAACCAGTTCCAGATCCGTTATTCCGCTACCACCGACGAAGCTACACTGTGTAACTTCTCGCATCACTCTTTCTTCAACTTGAAAGGTGAGGGCAACGGTACCATCCTCGACCATGAGCTGCAAATCAACTCGCGCTACATGACTACCATCGACGACCAGATTCTGACGACGGGCAAGTTCTCGGGCGTACAAAACACTCCCTTCGATTTTCGAGAGAAGCATCGCATTGGCGACAATATCAAAGCCGACGACGAACAGTTGAAGAACGCCAAGGGCTACGACCACAACTGGATTGCCGACAAGAACAGCCCCAAAGCCTATGCTTGGGTCGCCACGTTGACGGAGCCTGAAAGCGGTCGTGAGATGCAAGTGTGGAGTGACCAGGTAGGCCTACAGTTCTATAGTGGTAACTTCTTTGACGGCAAGGGAATCGGCAAATGTGGCAAGCCTTTGAACTATCGTGAAGGTCTGGCCCTCGAGACCCAGTATTTCCCTGATGCCATCAACCATGAGACGCTGGCACCCAAGCCGATACTGAAGCCTGGCGACGAGTACCACCAGCTCTGCATCTACAAGTTTGCAGTGCTGCCTAAAGTGAAGAAATAAAGCGTCTGTCGATAAAAAATGAAGCCTCGTGTCAGCTGATACGAGGCTTTTTTTATCTTTGCAGTATCAAAACTCAATGCTATGTTACAATTCAAATGCCCGCTGCTGGCGGTTACCGACATGAAAAAAGCCGTCGCTTTTTATGAAGAGGTGATAGGCGACCGTGTCGTCATGAACTTCGGTGAGAACGTGCAGTTTTCAGGTGGCTTCGCCCTGCAAGAGATGAAAAAATGGAAGGAGATGATCCATACCGATGATGTCCGTTGTAAGTCCAACGACGCCGAGCTGTATTTCGAGGAAAAGGACTTTGATGACTTCCTGGAATACCTGAAGGAGTTTCCTGAAATCGAGTATGTCCATCCCGTTGAGGAAGCGCCATGGGGACAGCGCATCGTCCGCTTCTATGACCCGGACTTCCATATCATCGAAGTCGGCGAGCCGATGGATGCCGTCATCAAGAGGCTGTTTGAGTCGGGCATGACGGTGGAGCAGGTCTCGGAGAAGTCGCAATATCCCATTGAATACGTCAAGCGTTTCGCGAAATGAACTATCTGTCGGTCAACGGCATATCCAAGTCGTACGGCATCAAGACCTTGTTTGCCGATGTCACCTTTGGCATTGAGAAGGGCGACAAGACGGCGCTGATTGCCACCAACGGCTCGGGCAAGTCGACGATGCTGAAGATTTTGGTAGGGCAGGAGTCTCCCGACACGGGGGCCATCACCTACGCCAACGACATCAAAATCGGCTACCTTGAGCAGCTTCCCGTGTATCCGGCGGGGACGCGCATCTCGGATTTGTTGGCCGACCTCAACGATGAACAACACCTCAAGGCAAGGCAATATCTGACCCGCTTCGCCATCACCAACCTGGAGCAGTCGGTCGACGAACTCTCGGGCGGTCAGGTGAAACGTCTGGCCTTGGCCTTGGTGCTGTTGCATGAGCCTGATTTCCTGATACTTGACGAGCCTACCAACCACCTCGACGTGGAGATGGTGGAGTGGCTGGAGAAGTTCCTCACCCAGTCGAGCATGACGCTGCTCATGGTCACCCACGACCGTTATTTCCTTGACCGTGTGTGCAATAAGATTTTTGAACTCTATCAAGGCGTGATGTACACCCATAACGGCAACTTCGACTATTACGTGCAGAAGAGCCGTGAGCGTGAGGAGGTGAAACGCGCCACGGCGGAACGCAACAGCCAGTTGCTGAAATACGAGTTGGAATGGATGCGCAGCACGCCGCAGGCCCGCACGAGTAAGTCGAAGAGTCGTATCGACGCCTTCTATGACCTGAAGGAACGCAGCAGATACCAAGAGCAGGACGAACGCCTGGAGTTTGGCTTGCAGATGCAACGCTTGGGCGGCAAGATACTGGAACTCAGCAATGTGTCGAAGTCGTTCGGCGACCTCACTGTGTTGAAAGATTTTGACTACGTCTTCAAGCGCGGCGAGCGCATCGGGTTGATAGGCAAGAATGGAGTGGGGAAGTCCACCTTCCTGAACCTCATCACCGGCGCGATGCAGCCCGACAAGGGTAGGGTGAAGACGGGCGAGACTGTGACATACGGCTATTACCGGCAGGAAGGCATAAAGTTCGACGAGAGCAAGAC
>Ga0247608_10002196_pt1 | contig 25066 bp, 24 predicted proteins | sample 176DNAGHGlowgp2_FD_193490 | JGI IMG/M metagenome (GOLD analysis project Ga0247608, IMG submission 193490) | Sheep rumen microbial communities from Palmerston North, Manawatu-Wanganui, New Zealand - 1766 DNA GHGlow gp2 | ecosystem: Host-associated > Mammals > Digestive system > Stomach > Rumen ... | reverse complement strand
AATATGACTTACTCTATGTTGAGGAGGATTATTATCCGAGCGGACTTTACAGCCATGCTTGACCTTGAAGGTATGGTGGCAGACATTAATCGGCAGGCGTGGTTCAATGGCAAGTTTCGCAACTACGAGAAACGACTACTTAATGTTGAACAGAGTGACAATGAGGCTGAGGACAAGCAAGACTTAGAAGGACGTGTGGTCAAGCGGTTTGATGACTGCACCATTGCTCCCGAGAGAAATGTGACGCTCGACATTGCCAGCAAGTTTGTAACAATGGATATAAGATGCGATAAAAAATACACGTCTATAGACTATTACCTTTCTCTTTTCGTTGAAACGCTTGCTCATATTGTTCATACCGATGATTATGTGAAGTTACAGAGACTTGCCATCAGGAAAATTGACGGGATGGAGTTTGAGAATGGTGACAAGGCCAGTGAGGTGTTCGAGTATTTCGACCAGCATATTGCGGATCCTGTCAATGATGCATTCTTCAGGAGAACATATACTGACAGTTTTGTCTATGGTGCTAAGAAAGTGAATGTTCACTATAATAGGACTGTGAAGATTGTCGGAAATGGGGCGTTTGCGTTTATCCTAGACATTGATACCTATCTGGACTCCGATATGATAGTAGAGCAGAGACCAGATAAGGCTGGGATAGAGAATATCTATAAAGATCGTTTGAATGAGGCTTCATTTGAACTCTTCAAGCGTGGTGTTAAGTTTGAGTATCTGAAATCGATAGTTAAACCGGAAGCAAATGGCTGATGTGAAACGTTCCTGGGGCAATGTTACTACACATGCAAAGACCGCAAAGGCTGTGGTGAAGCATTCTGAGGATAAATGGAATGTGGACCACTGCTCTCCTGTTGGCACAAGATCTGTGAAGATTGCATACGGAGAGATAAAGATAGTATCTCGTCATGGCAAGAAATAAGTTTCGCAGCAATGACCAGTTTTTTATTTCTGATTTGAGAGTGCTGGTCTATGTCATAGGATATGGGTGTTATGGTGAATCGACCGTTCTTCTGATTATGAATAATGATGAAGTCTATTACTCTGTCGTGATAGACAGTTTTCACTACCAGCCGTACAAGGGTAGCCCATTCATCAACAAGGCTGTAGATATTCTAAGGCAGAACCATGTTGGTCATTTGGACGTTTTATGTTGGACACACCCTCACGACGACCATTCAAAAGGACTTACAACTATCATGAAGAAATTCTGTGATGACGAGACGACGGTGTTATATCCTATGTATGTGGAGGACAACGCTGCAGATATTGTGAATTTGAAGCAAGTCAGCAAGGCAACGGTGGATAAATTGTTGCAGATTAATAGGAGTGGAAAGGTAAGAGCTTGCCCTGTAGGTGTTATAGATGGTAGATACACCAATGTAGATGAGTTTGAGATTGTGAATACCTTTGACGATGAGGACGTGAGAAAAGTGCGGATAGATGTTATTACTCCTATTTCAAGCATGCTCACCACTTATGTGAATGATAAAAAATGTGAGGATCCTAACGAACTTTCTATTACGCTGATAGTCGATATTGATGGTTACGGATTCTATTTTGGTGGAGATACGACCAACGAACATATTGACGCTTCGAATCGAAAAATGATGGAGAAATGTCGTTTCATCAAGATTCCTCACCATGCTTCTCCTACCGCTAATCATCTACCTTCACTATTGAAAAAGGAAAAAGTTGATGCCATCTGTACGTCAGTATTCGAATGGGGTAAGAGTCATAATCCTAATCCTAAAGTGATTAAGGAATATCAGACTTTTTTCAAGGATATATATACTACGAATAAAAGCCTTAGTAAACAGAAACATGGCATCATAACGTATGAATATGATTTTTCAACTGGCTATCCGTCTTGTGATGTACATATAGATGGCAATGTGGGCAAACTTGCATTGGTAAAATAATAAAGTATAAAGACTGTGTATAAGAATTTTTTCAAAAGAGTATTTGATTTTTGTATTGCGTTGGTTGCATTGATTTGCATTAGCCCATTGCTGTTAGCCATCACTATCTGGCTTCACTTTGCAAACAAAGGAGCCGGTGCTTTCTTCTTTCAAGAGCGCCCGGGGCTGAATGGTAAAATTTTCAGAGTTCTTAAATTCAAATCAATGAATGACAAGCGCGATGCAGAAGGTAAACTTCTGCCAGACGCAGAACGCCTGACTAAGGTTGGAAAGTTCGTGCGTTCAACTTCCTTGGATGAGCTACCTCAACTAATAAATGTTTTAAAAGGCGATATGGCTTTCATAGGCCCCAGACCTTTGTTGGTACGCTATCTTCCATACTATACCGAAAGAGAGCAATTAAGGCATACTGTACGCCCAGGTATAACTGGTTGGGCCCAGATTCATGGCCGCAATCTTATCTCTTGGGATGACAAATTGGAATATGATGCTTATTATGCAGAGCACGTATCTCTTTGGTTGGATATTAAGATATTCTTTATGACTATTGTGAAAGTTCTCAAAAGAGAAGGTGCCGTGGCAGATAAAAAAGAAAACTATTTTGATATTGAAAGACAAAACGCTAAAAATAAAAAAAAATGAAAATAATTATTACAGGCGCTTGTGCTGTTTCTGCGCGTAATGTACTTCGCTCACTCAAGATGAGTGAAAAGTTTAAGAATGCCACTTTTGTTGGTTGGGATATGTGCTCAATCATGTATGGCGTTTATTCAAAAGATTTTGAAAAACTATATAAAGTACCTTCCGTGAATGAATCTCACTATAGAACAGTAGTTGAGGAGATTCTTGAAAAGGAAAAGCCAGATGCGGTGATGGTAATACCTGAAGTTGAAGTGCTTTACTGGGCGAAGAATCCTTTTGATATACCTCATCTGGTACCTCCAGCCGATTTTTGTGAGTTGGCAATAAGCAAAAGGAAACTGTTTAATCTGTTAGATGGTTCAGGACTGGTTCCTTATAGTAAGGATTTAAGCAGAGAAGATGCTTTCGATGATAACTACAAGCTACCATTGGATTATCCCATGTGGGTAAGAGATGCGTCTGCTGGTACCGCATCTGGCAAGGGCTCGTTCTTGGCACATAACATTGATGAACTACGTGCTTGGGTGATGATAAACACGGGTATTGATAATTTCCAGATTTCTGAGTATTGTCCAGGCGGAAACTATGGCGTGCTCTGCTTGTTTGAGAAAGGCAAGTTGCTGAAGGTGGCTATTGCAGAACGCCTTGAATATATCATGGCCAAGGTTGCTGTATCGGGTATTACAGGGAATACCAGTCAGGGACGTTTCTTGAATGATGAAAGTATAAAAAAGAATGCACTTGATGCCATTGAAAGAGTTTGCAAGGCAACGAATAGCATCATGAATGGTGTTGTAGTTGTAGATATGAAAGCCGACAAAAACAATGTGGCTAAAGTGACAGAAATCAATATACGCTATGTAGCGTATAACTGTTGCTTGGCTTCCGCTGGTTTCAATCTTGCTGAGTATCACCTTCTGACAACACTTGGTCGAAGCTCCGAACTGACACCAGAACAGGAGATTGTTTTCCCGAAAAACAACCGTTTCCTGAGAGATGTTGACGGATTGCCTATTTACATTAGTGATTTTAAACATATTGAAGAAGGACAATATATTTAAAACTTGAAAAATATGAATATCCGAGCTTTTGTATTTTGGCTTAAAGATACCTTGCGGGGGGGGGGAATTTCTAACTATTCAAAGGAGGTGAAAATATACCTTGAGAATCCAAATTACCTTGAGAATGACGATCAATTGAAACACATTCTTGATTACAGTACTCAGAATGTTGAGTTCTACAAGATGTATAAAGGTTATCGTTCAATTGAAGATTTTCCAGTAATCAACAAAGTAGTTGTTCGTGAAAACGAAGATAGGCTGCTGGCTCCTGGCTATGATAAAGAAAAACTCTTTAGGGAAGAAACGTCAGGTTCTACGGGTACACCATTAGTTATCTATCAGGACCCGATAAAAAGACAACGTGCGAGAGCAGATGTTATAGTATTCTCTGATTTTGCGGGTTATCAATTTGGATCGAAACTTTATTATTCGAGGGTGTGGAATGCCTTCAACAGGAAGTCGCGCTTACAGTCGCGAATTCAGAACATCGTAATGCAAGACAGTGACAAACTTGGTGATGCCGATTTGGAAGCTTTCTTAACCAAGTTAGAGCGAGACCACTCAGAAAAGTCTGTTCTGATATTCGCATCTTCGCTGGTGGCTCTTTATCAGTATGCACTGAGACGAAGCACTAAACCTCGTGCAAAGATAGAATGCTTCATTACGATGTCAGAATCCTTGCCAGAAAATGTTAGGATAGGTGTAAGTGAGCTTTTCAATACGGTAGTCGTATCAAGGTATTCCGACTGTGAATGTGGTATTATTGCACAGCAATGCGCCAATTCAAATGAGTATCATGTGAATACAGGAAGCTTCTATGTGGAGATATTGAAACTTGACTCAGACCAGCCAGCCGCTGAAGGCGAAATGGGGCGTATTGTCGTGACAGACTTATATAACCATGCCATGCCACTGGTGAGATACGACACAGGGGATGTGGGTATATACGCATTAAAGTCCGAATGCGGCAAAGGTGCCAAAGTCCTAACAAGGGTTGATGGCCGTAGGGTTGATTGTTTCTATGCAACAAATGGAGAAATGCTTTCACCCTATGTTATCAATAACACTATGTGGCGGTTCACGGAATTGCGCCAATACCAGTTTGTGCAAAACGGAAAGAACGACTATCTATTGAAACTCAATGCACAACCAAATTCAATAGTTCGAGAATTAGAGTTGTTGAATGCCATAAAGGACTATGTGGGGGATGACGCAAATATCAGAATAGAATATGTTGACGAAATTCCCCTTTTGGCCTCGGGCAAAAGAAAACAAGTAATATGCAACTATAATGGAAAATAACCTATTAGGTAATAACGCCGTTGTTCGTAACGTTGGTATTGACTGGCTAAAAGCAATAGCCGTATTCTTTGTTATGAATTCACACATGCATATCTGCTATCCGAAGTATGGATTTCTGGCAACAGGAGGAGCTATAGGTGATGCGCTATTCTTTTTTGCCTCTGGATTTACTCTCTTCTTGGGTAGGACTATGCGCTTTGATAATTGGTATAAACGTAGAATTAATAGAATATACCCTAGTATTTTCGCAACTGCCATTATCACATGGGCTATATGGAAGAATGTAGATTCAATTGGTGATATCCTTTTAGGCAAAAGATATTGGTTTATAGGTTGTATCCTCATCTATTATATATTACTATACCCAATAAAGGTAATTAAGGAAGGCCTATTGGCACCATATTTCTTAGGACTGGGGGGGGCAATTTGTGTACTAATCTATTTTGCTTTCTTCAACAACGGTGTTGCCTTCTATAGTGGTGGACTTTTTAGATGTTTTGCTTATTTCCTGATTATGCTACAAGGAGCTATTATGGGCAAGTATGCTGACAAATATAAATTTAGGTGGTGGCATGTTGTTATGCTTCTGACATCCATTGTTGCGTTTTATCTGTTATTTTATGTGGGGCAGGAGAATGCTTTGATACTCCTTTCTTTTATTGCGCTGTTTGGCGTGACGCGATATTGTTATGTTTGTTGTTGCGCCCCAATGCTACAGAAACTCTATAAAAACAAATGGCTTGGGCAGATAGTTTATATTGTAAGCCAGTTGTGCTTGGATGTTTATCTAATCCAAAAATTTATTTTCACAGATTCATTGAACTGGCTATTCCCTTTGAATGTGCCAATAATAATGTTACTGGTGATATTTGCTGCCTATTTGGTAAAGATGTTGGCGGAGTTTATATCCCAATCGTTTAAGTCTGAGTCATACGAATGGCGCAAAATGCTGCTGGTTAAACGATAGTAAAAAATCTGACGTGAGAAAAAATAATAAAGATGCTTTCTTCACTTTGTTGAGGGCAGGACTGTGGGGTGACGGAAATTCGGAACTACGGATTGAAGGAACCACGGGCTGGAATTATGTATATCAGCTGGCACAGGAGCAGTCGGTGCAAGGTGTCGTGTTGCAAGGCCTTGAAGAGCTAAGAGCTAAGAACTTAGAACTAAGAGTTCCTCAGACGCTATTGTTGCAATGGATAGGTGAGGTGCAGATGATAGAGCAACAGAACAAAGATATGAACGCCTTTGTTGCTGAGTTAATTGAGAATCTAAATGAATCTGATGTCTATGCAATTCTTGTAAAGGGGCAAGGAGTAGCTCAATGTTATGAGAAACCTCTATGGAGATGCTCTGGAGATATTGACCTGTTGTTAAGTAGCGATAATTATCTGAAAGCAAAAAGAGCTCTGATACCTCTCGCAAGTGAGGTGGCAAATGAAAATACAACAACAAAGCATCAGGCATTGGTGATAAATGGGTTTGATGTAGAACTGCATGGAAAGATGCCTTTTACATTGTCAATGCGTGTTGAGCATGGAATAGACGACGTGTTAGAGGATTTGTTTGTTCGTGGTAATGTGAGAACATGGGATTGTAATGGCACACAAGTACTCTTGCCTTCTCCAGATAATGATGTGATATTGGTATTCACTCATTTCCTGCATCACTTTTTTATCGAAGGAGTAGGATTGAGGCAGATATGCGATTGGTGCAGATTGCTCTATACCTATAAGGATTCACTGGACTTCAAACTTTTAGAATCACGGATCCGGAAGATGGGGTTGATGACGGAGTGGAAAGCATTCTACAATCTGGCAAGCAGGTATCTTGGCATGCCAGATTTGGATTCAGAATTAACAATTCATGATTCACGGTTTGATAAGAAGGCAGATAGAATCATGGAGTTAGTGTTGGAAAGTGGCAACTTCGGTCACAATAAGGATTTGAGTTATAGGACAAGATACACTGGCATAACATACAAAATCGTGGCAGCATGGAGAAGGTTTCTGGATTTTTGTCGGTTTGCTGCAATATTCCCATTAGATGCACCATTGTTCTTTGTAACGTATGTGATGGGAAAGGTGAAGTGAAAAGTAATGTACGGGTATCCTTGAGACCCCGTGGTTCTTCCCATGGATAATGTTCAATGGGGTAAGGAGTGCAATGAGAGGGGAGAAGGGTGAAAGGTAAGTGTTATTAAATTATGGAAATTACAGAAGATATTAAAAGGGCTATATGGAATAAGGGTGTTGTTGATGACAAATACCCTTCTGAACGTGTTCGCAAGGATGCTTGTGGGGCATTTATGCTCTATGAGGATTTTGGCGACCGTAATAGTGTATTCGGGTGGGAGATAGATCACATCTATCCAGCATCGAAATTGAAGCTGAGGAATGATATTTCTGCTGAACAGATAGATGACATAAGAAATCTTCGCCCCCTGAACTGGCGGAACAATGCTTCGAAGGGAGCTGATTATCCTTTCTATACTGCTTGTTGGGTGGCTGATGAGGAGAATGCGACTAACGTGGCTGCAGACAAGGGAAAGGTAGTGAATGCACAAGTGCAGGAAGAACTGCGTAAGATGTATAACCTAGATAACGAGTCGGAAGATGGTAGCGGACTATAGTTCTTTCTTAGAATTCGTAGGGGCTGTCTATTTCACGATGAGTCTGAGCGAATATCTAACAAGTAAAATCTGGAATCCTGAGGATGCTAAGAAGTTTGATAGGGCTTTGGATGGTCTTGGTATGAAAGATGACAAGGAATTTAAAAAGGCAGTGCTTGTTGCTAATACCAAGAAGGGAGAAAAATTGCAAGCAGAGCTGTCGAAGAAATCTTTGATAGGTCTTTTCGTGATTGCCTTTCTGCTGTTGTTTTGTGGTTATGAGCAGGTAGTGAAAGATACTTGCGGTACGGATGCTTTTTCGTTGTTACAACTAGAGTTGGCTTACTCTTGCATCTATTACATCGTTACCCTGTTTATGCTTCAATGGGTTGTGTTTAAGAAGTGGAAATATGTGGTTTTCTATATTTTGTCTATCGTTGGATTCTTTTCATTAATTAGATGGAATGCTTGGGTGTATGACAGCTATGATATTGAGAAAGTGATGGTAGAAAACATAGGCCTTGTGGTTTGTGTCACAGTTTCTATTCCAATACTCTGGCAAATATTTATTACATGGATTCATAAGAGTGTGTTCTATGGTTATGTGAAATCAAAAATCAGGGAAGCGCAACGTGTTTACAACAATGTGGAGGAATATACCAAGAGTGGTCAGTATAATATGTTGCCACCACAATATTATGAAATCTATATGCGAAATTCACAAGCATCAGAAGATACAACACCTCGGCAGGCAATGGATGATTCGTTGACTGAGTATAAGGGAGTCTTGTATAATGATATTCGTGTTATTGGCCTGAAAGTACGCTTGTATCAGCTGTTGTTCTCTTGGTTTAGATATAGAGGTAAAGGTGTTCTGAATTGGTTCGGGGATCTCCGTAAGAATAAGAGCATGGTACGCCCCAAGAAGTTAATGGTGGAGAACTATGCAGATTATGCTGAGAAATATAAAACTATGAAGGCGCAGAATAAAAATCTGAAGATGAAAGATTTCTGTAAAATAGTGAATATAAGCTTTGAGGAGTTTAATAGATATTACTGTAAGTATTGCCAGAATAATTAAGTTATGATTCTGAAATGGATATTTGATAGGGTAGTTTCATTTGTTGGCCTGTTGTTCCTTTGGCCAGTCCTTCTCGTTGTAGCAATCTTAGTTAAAGTAAAAATGCCGGGAGGACCTGCTTTCTTCATTCAGAAGAGAGTGGGGAAGGATGGTAAATTGTTTGACTGTCATAAGTTCAGGACCATGACGGTAAAGCATAACGGCAGTACGGTCTCTGTTGCTGGCGACAGTCGTATCACTCCGCTTGGGGCAAAGTTGCGGCACTGGAAGTTGGATGAATTGCCGGGATTATGGGATGTACTGATTGGCAATATGAGTTTTGTAGGTCCAAGACCTGACGTTCCTGGATATGCTGACAAACTTGAGGGGGCAGACAGGGATGTGCTGAAGTTGCGCCCTGGGATTACGGGGCCGGCTACGCTGAAGTACCGTTTGGAAGATGAGATGATTGCTGACTATATCAGCAAAATGAAGAATGAAGAATTAAGAATGAAGAATGGCATTCCTGTAGGTTTGACGGAACAAGAAATAGCAGTATGGTATAATGACAATGTTATTTATCCTGACAAGGTGCGCCTTAATTGCTATTACTACAGGCACTATTCGTTTGTAAAGGATATACAAATGATATTATGTACTGTGCTTGGGAAGAAAATGCAATATAACGGAGAAATAATATAAGACAACATATAGTATATGAACATGGAAAGAAAGAGAATATACTTGTGCTTAGCGCACATGTCAGAAGATGGCGCTGAACAACGCTATGTAAAAGAGGCTTTTGATACTAATTGGGTCGTTCCTTTGGGACCGAATGTTAACGGCTTCGAGAAGGATCTCGAAGTCTTCGTTAACGGTTCAGAGTTAGAAGACTGCGATGCCAACCATGAACCATGCACCATGAACCGTGAACCGCTGACAAAGCGTGTGGTTGCTTTGTCGGCTGGTACGGCAGCGGTGCATCTTGGTTTGTTGAACTGTGGGGTGAAGCCGGGTGATGAGGTGATTGTGCAGAGCTTTACGTTCTGTGCTTCGACGCATCCTGTTACTTACCTTGGAGCAACACCAGTGCTGGTGGACTCAGAGCCGGATACATGGAACATTGATCCCGACCTGCTGGAGGAGGCTATCATAGACCGTAAGGCGAAGACAGGTAAGTATCCTAAGGCTATAGTCCCTGTAGCGCTGTATGGTATGCCGTATAAGGCAGACCGTATCATGGAGATTGCGAACAAATACGGCATCCCTGTAGTGGAGGATGCTGCAGAAGGATTTGGTTCTCGCTACAAGGGACAGATGCTGGGTACTTTCGGTAAGTATGGCGTGCTGTCGTTCAATGGCAACAAGATGATTACAACTTCTGGAGGTGGTGCACTTATCACCGAGGATGAAGAGCACTGGCGTGAGATTATGATGTATGCTACGCAGTATCGTGAGAGCTATCCGTACTATCAGCATGAGAAGATAGGATATAACTACCGTATGTCAAATATTTGTGCTGGTATTGGGCGTGGTCAGATGACGGTTGTGAATGACCACCTTGCTCATCATAAACACGTGCAGAAGATGTATGAGGAACTGTTGGCTGATGTGCCTGGAGTACATGTTCACTCTCAGCCTGACAATGGTGACTATGACGCCAACTATTGGCTCTGCACCATCACCATCGATGAGGATGTGAAAGTCAAGGGACAGGAGGATGCTTATAAGACGATCGTGACTGGGGCTGTAGGTGGTGCAGCTGGTGTAATCCATGCTGCAGAATCTGCTCATACCGATTGTGAGCCCAATGCCAATGTAGAGGCACTGCGCGTATGTCTTGACCAGGCTCAGATAGAAGCACGTCCAGTATGGAAGCCAATGCACAAACAGCCTTGCTACAAGGATGTCCCTGCTTATGTTAATGGCGTATCAGAAGCTTTATTCAAAGTCGGAATGTGCCTACCCGCAGGCCCGTATGTCAGCGATGATGATATAAAATACATTGTTGAGACAATAAAGGAAAACATCATCGGATGAAGATCCAGAAAGCCATTTGGCAATTTTGTAGTTACGTGTTTGTGCCTCAATGGGGACGCAAGAGATGTAATATGTAAGATGTCTGAAAGAAGCCACATAGACAAGTCGGTCATTGAGCTATTGTTTTGAGAGAGCAACTTCCAATAGTGATATGGCCGCTTGTCGTTTTTTAGAAATGGCATAAAGATGCAAGAGACGAATATCAACCTGGAAGTGTTCAACCTCGAAACCGATTTCTTCGGTGACCTGCACTGCAGCTCCCGCTTCACAGACATGCTCTGTGGTGCCCAAGCCCAGTACGGGGATTATTCTGTGTTGGATGAGTGCCCCATGTGGGGGATGTGAGAGAAGGAAGTGGGAGAATGAGATAAAGGCCCTACGGAAAACCGTAGGGACGGTGTCTTTAATATACTCACCAGAAAACCGTTGAGTACGTGAAATAGAACCGTTACAGATGAATTGAAATCATATATTTGGAAATAGGGTATTTATATCCCATAGCTTAATTGGTAAAGTGCTCCTGCTTTTTTTACAATTGTGCAGGTATAGACGACTACAGGAGTGATTTCGGTTCGAGCCCGGATGGGATAACTATTATTACACAAATATGTCTAGGAGTGAAGTTGAGTTCCAAAGATGGGGGCATGTGCAAAATCATACATGGCCTTTCCAAGTTTATAAGCTCTATAATGAGGAATTGAGTAGATTTTTATGGGCAGAAGAAGCTGCTGCAAAGTACACTCATAACAGACTTGGAAAAGAAGAAGCAGATGAAAATGACCCTCCCTCCAAATATTTCTCATTACCACCAAATAGGATTTCAAGTATGAAAACGCTGAAAGGGTGGGCAACAATCTTCGATGAATCTCATAACTGGATGCGCTTGAACTGTATCATGGCCATTTCTTCTAATATGGAAACATATCTGGGGTCTGTTATATCATTGGCTATTGAGTCAAACCCTGGTGTGCTTTTAGGTTCAGCAGTACGCATTGATGGAGCAAAGTTATTGAAAGAGGGAATGTTGGATAGTGCCGTATATGAGAAACAGTTAGAAGCATGCACGAAAGGGGAATGGCCAAAGCGCTTGGCAGCTTTTGAGAAACTATTTGGCTCGTCACCAGAATCATACAAGACGGGGATTTCGACTCTGGAAAGAATGCGTAAGATGAGAAATAACCTTGGTCATGCTTTCGGAAGGGATATTGACGCTTCAAAGGATTTTACTTTCAACAAGAAGAAACCTGCTGACAGAATTACTTTGCCTACATTGGTAAAATATCTTGATAGGGTATATTCTATTGTGTTGGATATCGATGAATTTCTTCTTGAAAAACATATTGGTGAGTTTCAAGCTGTTTATGCTTATCATCAGCATCGAGATGAGTTTGTGGGCGGAGAGATTGATAGAGCTTTAAAGCTAAAGCAATTCTATGGTGAGCATGATCAGTCTGTGGGAAAAAAATTTTGCAAAGGATTGGTGAGCTATTACGAAGAGTTAGTATGTAAAATATGAATATTGAGTTCAGATTTAGACATTCTTTAGCAAATATCTTCAAGAAGGAAATTGCTGAACTTGGTTTTGAACCATCCAAGTTAAAAAGCGATGAGGATGTTTTACATGCCTATTGTTCATATTCTCACCGTCTTATAGAAAAACGGCCAAGAACCATACATAAAGCAGACACATTCGTTTGTCCAAAAGAAGTGAAAGAAGGGCTGGATTGGCTGGAATCTAAAATAAAGCAAGGTAAAAGCCTTATCCCTCATTTAAATACAGCTATTCAAAAGGATAAATTAGATGGTTTACTCTATGACTGGGGAATACACCATCTACACTTAGGGTTGAAGCTTGAAACAACAGGTTTTGTTGAACGGACAGGCCCAGTGCTATTTGCGGTTTTTAGACCTAATGATGTTTATTTCGTGGATGTAAGAGACCATGAAGGATGGTCGGACAAGGAACTTCTGGAAATTATCAATAGGAATTGGCCGGAATTATTGTCTATATATAGGATGACAGATGTTAAGCCAGAAGCTACATTCACAGAAGAAGATATTATTTCACTGAGAAAGGCTGGTGTCAATACATTCCATGAGTTGTCAGATGGCAATTCTTACCTTTCGATGGGCGGTGGGATTACTTCAGCAGGAACAAGCCAGGAAGCGGTGAGAACATATATTGAGATTGTGAGGATGCTTGGCAGAATAGAGAAACAGATACGTGATAACAGTAAGTATCTTGTAAGTCATGTTATGCCCAAAAATCACCCATTCAGAGATAGGAACCACTTTGTATTTGTATGCAGAAGGGTTGGTGATGAGATCCGCTTCTATGATGTGGTTAACAACAACTATTGGCAGACCAGTTGGCAAATCCTGCCACTTAAGAAAAAGTTTGGACTGTAGTATTCAAGAATATGACAATAGGTGAATATTTCAGATGTCCATCGTGTGGGCAGGAATTTGCAATCAAGTTGCAGATGGATGAGACATACAAGGTGTTTGACTGGCCTATTCATGTGTCGTGCCCTTCATGCGGAACAGAAATGGACTTGTATTTTAATGCACAGGGACTTCAACCCAAAGAACTGCTGATAAAGGACGCAGACAGGTGTATTACAATGGGTTACTCTGCTGTTCTGCCTTTGACCAAAGACTTGTATTTTAGAAACCTGTCAAAAAACGAGCGCATTATGGCATCTACGCCATTCATGAATTTTAGTTTCTTTAATGCTAGTTTTGATGCCGCAGGTCTTTTGGGTGCATGGGCAAGTTGGTTGATGAGTAACTTGATACCTTACCGTCACTATCTGGCAGTTTTACATCCCCTAATAACTCATGAGCCATGTAATGTTAAAGCTGTTTCTGCTAAGTTGGCCGCGTTGTCGGAATCCCCGGACTATAAAGAGCTCAAAAACGAAGAAGAATGTGTAGATGCTTTCATGGATCTGATTCATGCGACTTATAGGAATCTTGTAATTAGGCCGTACGAAGGTACTATGATGAAACAACACTTCAATAAAATGCTTGGTTTTTTGTTGAAGGCAGATAAGAATCAACTTTCTATACTGAAGGAGAAAGTTGTAGGTGTGATGAACACCCATGATTGGTTATGGGACGAGGGAACAAAAACGGTTGCAGATATTGTTGGTGGAATTCAAAAGTTAATGCCTGCAATGTCATTTGCAGTCAAAGGGGTGTTTAATGTGCCTTCGGGAGAGGAGTTATACATTATGACAGTGGGTTACAAGGAAGTCGATAGTTGGTTTGCATCGTGCTATGAGGCCTTGGCTCACTTTCTTCCTTTTGTTGTTGGACTAAATAATGCATACAAAAACGGTGATGCTGACAAGTTTGTTGTTGACGGCTTGGAAAGAGCTGGTATTTTGGAAGATTTTGCCAAACTCGATGCCTCAGGAAGAATTAATGCAATCAAACAAGATGCTGAGCTGACTGCCATATATGAACCGGTGCTGAATAACCGCATACGTAACGCCATACAACATAAGGGTGACAAATTCAACGCAACGACTCAAACGATAGTGTATCATTATGACACAACCGATGATAGTAAGGTGATGGAGTATAGACTAATTGATGTGGCATATATGGTGTTTCTCCAGTTGTTACATCTGTTGGAAGCCATTCAATTTGTTGGCATTTTGGAGAAAAGGCTAAGAACGATATGAAGAAAGATGCAGAACTTACACCTCAAGAGAGGCAGGAAAAGGCTTGGACTCAGAAAAGGATACATTACCATAACGTACAGGCGAAAGGCGTGACTGAGTGGAAGGAACAGGCGCAGAATGTGTTGACCCAGAAAATGGATGAATGTAAGCTCGTCCAGATTTTTGAACCTCTCCACTTAAACGAGGCTAAGGCTTTGGAGATTCTATTTGAAGAAGCCAAACTCAACAAGATACACTCAATGTACTGCGACCTTTACGAAGAGTTGCCATTCCGGCCCGATATGGCTTTTGATGTGGTGTGGCGTTCGTTTGAAGTAATGTCAAAATACTACAGTGGGGAAGTTTGGAATGACAAGTCCATATCAGATCCTGATATGTTTCGTAGAGTTAGTAAAGAAGTTGTGCTACCTGTGATAAAGATAGACCATCAGATAGAAAAGGCATTTGACCAATTAGTTGAGGCTATTCCTGATTCTACCCTTCGTTTTATGGTGGTGAGGCTTTATTTCAAGCGGGAGTTAGGTATAACACCACAGTTAGGGCTAATCAAGCAAAGAGCTGTAGAAATACTTCCTGAAGGCTTGTATAACGATTTTAAGCAGGCTTTCATTTCGCCCGATAACAATCTCACGCCTGAAGGGCATCGCAGTGCTGTAAGAAGGATGCGCTCCATTATAATAGGCGAGCCAGTTGAACTAAATGGCAATTCTTATAAGCCTCTGGCAATAGAGGATAGGGTTGAACTGCTGATGTCATGCGTTTTGTATGTGTCACGTTGTGAAAGATATCACGGTGATTATATGTCGCAGTTTAAGAGTAGTCTGGCAAAACAGGCGACCTATCATAACTTCTATTTTCTCCTAATCATTACAGACCTGCTGTTCTGGATTGTGATGTATAAGTTTATGGAGCACGAAAACATTCCGACACTGTTTGGACTGGACAAACTGGCAGAATGCTCCGAGAAGAGGAGAATGAACATAGAATCGGTTTTCGCATAGGGTTTCATACAATGGAAGCAACGAAAGAAACGGTAGACAACTTGATTATGAATGCCTCGAAAACTATAGAGGATCTGTTCGCGAAGGTTAATGCAGATAATAAACTGCTTAACCATTGTGATGATCAAGTGACTGCTGTTTTGAAGCTGATGCTCGAATTAAGGCGAGACATCCGCTTCGTGTTGATTGATCTGCTGACGAGTTTACGGGCTTGCCTGAATTCCGCCTCTACCTTCGAGAAATGCTATCATATCAAGAATTTGGAAGGTATAAGGGTTGAAGGCTACCAGTTGCTTTGTGGATATGGGAAAGAGAAAGAAGATGCAATCTGGACTCGGATTGGCGTTGAATTACATAGATGCCAAGAGAAAGCGAAAGAAGATTGTATCGGAAAAGCGTATGAAGGGCTTGTGCTGGTGTATGACCAGATAACGGAAGCCTTTAATAACATAGCCGCATCTGATGAAGAGCGTACCAGCCGTAATCTCACATATCATTATGATGACGAGTTGCTGCTTGTTTATAAGCAACTAACAAAAGTAAGAGAAACGGGTGAAGACACACCAATGAAGTTGGTGATTCCTTGGATGGATGCCCTGTTGATGATTGTGATGTTATGTGAGACCATTGAGGAAGTAGAGGCCGCTCAAAGACATAAGTTGCCGGAGAAGGCAATATGTGGCGATTTCCATGTTGACATAATGGCTCTGCATCTCTATAAGAAAATGGCAGAATCTTTTGCAAAAACTGAAAGGCTTCAGGAGGGGCTTGAGTTGTCATTGAAAGAGATAGATAGGATTGATTGGGCTGCTCTTGAGAAACAAAAACTGTTGAAGTTGAATGAATTGTTGCTTGATAGGACACAGGTGGAGGAAACACCTAAGGTGCTGACGGATTTGAAGTATTTGCTGAATATTGATATTCTTATAAGGATAATTTTTGCAGATGTTGCTGCCATTATGAAGGCTTTCTTAAAGGCTAATACTGATATAGAGCATGCGCTAAATTTGAGGAGGCTTGTAATTTCAAAAGTATCTGCGCTTGGGCATCTTGTAGGTTATAATGATGTGGAGAAGCAGAATGCTTTATGGGATACGATAGAAGCGGTAATTCCTCCTGGGGCTGTTGCACTGAAACAGGATGCACAATCCATAAGACAGGCCTTGGAGTCTTTAGTAAATGAACAAGATGTGGTCAGACGAGCCTTGTACGTGCATTTAATGGATAGATACTCTCACAAAAGTAATGTGCCTGAGATTATTGCTAATCTGGAAGGTGTAGACTTGATGGTAGAGTTCAATTCCATTACGAAACTGATTAGTGTTTTGGGACGTATAAAAAAGTTTCTGACTCCGTTGTTCAAAGCGATTGAAAAAGTAGAAAATGAAAAAGCTAGGAAAACTGATGTGAAGTTTCAGACTTTTATAAGAAAGTTTCGCAGACTAACAAATAATCCAAATGTTACTTCTGACTTTAAAAAGTTTGTAAACGAATCAGCTGACCAAATGGAAAAGATGATTGAATCATTCAAGAGATTATAGTTATTAGATATGCTTTGTAGAAGTATCATATTTACAAAGGTTCCGCTGGTAAAGGCACTCAGGTACAAAGAGATCTTTCAACTTGTTCCGTTTTTCTATTTCGCAAAAATGCCATTTTCGAAATATGCTATGCATTTTCCTGCAGTTTTGGAATATGACGTAGATAATTTTACGGAAGAGATTCAACCATACGAGGATGAGCTCAGAAGAAGAGGCCTATCAGAAGATGTGATTTCATTAGGGCGTAAATTGCCTTCGCAAGTGCGAGTTAGAAAAGAAATATTGCATCTGTTAACAGCCCTTACAAATTTCCATTTTTTTGAATATGGAAGTGGAGGGAATTGTTGGGGAATCCAAACTCCGATGATAGACGTGGATAAATTGAGTGAAGACGAACTAAAGAAACTTAATACCCAAACAAGTCATTGGACGATAAGATCTTTCGTTTATCCAGATGTTGCAAAGGACTTGCAAATAGTTGACTTTACTACATGTCAATCTTTCTGTGAAGTCGCTGAAAATTCATATAGTTATTTTACGGTCAATCCGCATACTGAAGCAAATAATGAGATTAAAATTCCACCTACATTTGAGTCGGTTTTGGACAATTATTATGCTCTTGATGAGGATGATAGATTTACGGTTAGACAGTGTATAGGTCTTATGTTCGAGGGCGTTGAATTGTTTGAGAGCAAAAGAAGTGTATCATTGCTTTCCACGATTTCTTCGATTGAAGGTATGGCGAGGTTGGACTTGTTGAAATATGGGGAGAGTAAGAACCTTAGTGCTTGTGATAGTTTTTTGAGGTATTTGAAGACGTTTGTTGCAGGACGGTCGGAAGAGAAATTCCGTCGTTATTATGCGAAAAGGTGTGAAATCACCCACGAAGGTGTTCTTTTCCTAAATGACCTTGACTTATATGAACAAACCAATGAAGAAGACTGGAGATTCAGGTTAGAGGTGCAGCAAGTTGCACGATTAGCATTGTATAATTGGTTGAATGTTAGAAGAAAAAATAGGAATACAGTAGGGATGAGGTCAACGGCTTATACTTAACCTAAGGGGATATATGGATGTTTTGTATTAGAAGGATGATGTAATATATGAAGCAAGAGACTCGTTGGTTGATAAGGTACAAAGAAGTAATGGCTTTCATTGAGAAAGAGCATCGTAATCCATCGAAACATCGGATAGAGGAGCATGACCATTTGAATTGGTTGAAGGTAAACCGTAAAGCCCTGAATGCTGGTAAGATGAAGCCAGAGAGGGTGGAGAAGTTAAGCAGATAATAATACATATAAAAACAATAAGCCGCAGACATTTGAGAAAATGTCTGCGGCTTTTTTTTGAGGTATTGTAATGAAATTAGTTTCTTACTTTACCTTGTCAACGATGGCCTTGAAAGCCTCTGGGTTGTTGACAGCGAGGTCAGCGAGGACCTTGCGGTTGATCTCGATTTCAGCCTTGTGGAGAAGACCCATGAGTGCTGAGTAAGAGAGGCCCTCCATGCGTGCGGCAGCGTTGATACGCTGTATCCACAGAGCGCGGAAGTTACGCTTCTTGTTCTTACGATCACGGTAAGCGTAGGTAAGACCCTTCTCCCAAGTGTTCTTGGCTACTGTCCAAACATTCTTGCGAGCGCCATAGTAACCCTTGGTAAGCTTCAGGATTCGAGTTCTCTTTGCCTTTGAGGCAACATGATTTACTGATCTTGGCATAGTTTTTCTTTACTTTTTACAAAAAGGTTCGACAATAAGGTGAATTAACGCAGACGCAGCAAGTCACGTACCTGCTTCATATCGCTCTGGTCAACAATAGTTGCACCGAGAAGGTTTCTCTTCTGCTTCTTTGTCTTCTTTGTCAGGATGTGGCTGTGGAAAGCGTGACGTCTCTTTACCTTACCTGAACCGGTGAAAGCAAAACGCTTCTTTGCACCGGAGTTTGTCTTTACTTTTGGCATTTTTTGTTTTTGTTTAATTAATTATTAATTATCGGTGGCAACGCATATACCAGGCGTTACGCACTCTTTTCTTCATTCGTTTGCTGTTTGAGGGGGCTGGTGAGGACTATGCTTCCTCATTCTCAGAACTCTGTTCGCGCAGTTTTGCAAGTGCTTCAAAACCTTTGGCATTCTCTGCCAGACCTCCGTTCTGTGGTTCTGCAGCATCAGATGCCTTGCTTGCCTCGGCAGCTTCAGCCTCGCGACGCTCCCTGTCCATCTTCTGCTGCGACTTCTTAGCCTGTCCGGCTTTCTTCGGAGCAATGAACAAGAACATCTTCTTACCTTCGAGACGTGGCATCTGCTCTACCTTGCCATATTCCTCAAGGTCGTTGGCAAAACGCAGGAGGAGCACCTCACCTTGCTCTTTGAACAAAATGGAACGACCACGGAAGAATACGTATGCACGTACTTTATTTCCTTCCTCAAGGAATTCCTTGGCATGCTTCAGCTTGAAGTTATAGTCGTGCTCATCGGTCTGAGGTCCGAAACGAATTTCCTTAACCTCCACCTTAACTTGCTTCTGCTTCATTTCCTTTGCCTTCTTCTTCTGCTGGTAAAGGAACTTAGAATAGTCAATGATACGACAAACTGGTGGCTGGGCATTAGGGCTGATCTCTACCAGATCCACACCTTGCTGGCGTGCCATGTCAAGTGCCTGCTTTGTAGGCATTACTGAAGAGCCATCTTCTTCAACGATACGTACTTCGCGAACTCTAATCTGCTCGTTAATACGATATTGGTTTTTTGGATTTTGTTTTCTGTTGTCTTGTCTCATTAACTATTTTTAGAGGGTACTTTGTTGTGCTATTTACGTGCTTATTGTGCGCATACGCACACAAAGCGAGTGCAAAGGTACTGAAAAATATTGAAATAAAGTTTTATATGTGCTGTTTTTTGTTGTTTTGTTTGCATTTTTTAACTAATATCAAATACAATAGGCATGCAATGAGGTAAAACAGTTGCGAGAGTGAAAAAAGTTTTGTAACTTTGCATTCTGTCTAAAGGTGGGTTCTAAAAATTCCCACAAGTTAAATTAGTCGATTATATGAATATCATTATGTCATATTTTTGTTTTCTTTTGGTGCAAACTGCTAGCTTCTGCGGTCACATAGCCCGCTATGCTTCTTTATCAGCTAACATTTTGCCCTCAAAATAAATTCAAAAATCTGACAGTGGGAATTATTAGATCCCACCTAAATTATTATAGGTAAGGATGAAAAGATATTTTATAGACACTATGCGTGGTAATAAAAAAAGATTTTTTCTGCTTGTATCAATCGTGGTGAGCATGATGCAGAGTATCGGTGCTGTCACATGGTACGACGGCTCCCATGCCGTGCGCTATACCGTGGTAGGTGAGTGCTCTCCGGTGGTAGAGATAGCTTTGCAGATGTTTTGTGATGATATGAAAGCCGTAACGGGTCACAAGGCGGAGCATTTTAAGGGACGCGTCAAGGACGGTGTGTCACCTGTGGAGATATATCAGCTGGATAAGGCAAACGCCAAGGCTCTGAAAGCTTTGCAAGCGATGAACGTGCTGTCGTCAAAGCTAATGGAGCAGCAAGATGCATTCTTTCTCGGTGTGCGCAATGGCAAGGTGATTGTAGTAGGTAACAATGGACGTGGCACCGCTTATGGTATTCTTGAGTTGTCGCGTTGGGCAGGTGTGTCTCCTTGGATATGGTGGGGCGACGTAGTGCCAGAGAAGAAGGCACGACTTGTACTTGCAGATAACTTCCAGACCTTGCAAAGCCCCAGTGTTCAGTATAGAGGCATATTTATTAATGATGAGGATTGGTCTACGCTTCAGTGGGCTAACACCGTATTTCACGATTCTCATCATGGCAAGGTTAGGGGAAAGGATAAAAACAAGACGTTGCCAGTGCCTCCGCAGGCATATAAACGTATATTTCAGTTGATGCTCAGATTGCGTGCCAACACCCTTTGGCCTGCAATGCACGAGGTAACGAAGGCCTTTTTCGCGGTAAAGGGCAATAGGGAAATGGCAGACTCGTGTGGTATAGTCCTTGGTTCTTCTCACTGTGAACCGCTATTGAGAAATAATGTCGGCGAATGGGATAAGAATAAACGTGGTGCATATAACTTCATCACTAACCGTAAGAATGTTGAGGAATATTGGGCGGAGCGCCTTGATGAGATGAAAGGGCAGGGTGCGCTCTTCACCATCGGTATGCGTGGCATACATGATGGCTCCATGGAAGGAGTGAAGACTCCGGCAGAGAAACTTAGCGGCTTGCAGAGCGTGATAGATAGTCAGCGTAGGCTTATAGCTACACATTATGATAAGAATGTGGAGCAGGTGCCGCAAGTTTTCATTCCTTATAAGGAGGTGCTCGACATATATGAGAGTGGTTTGCGCGTGCCTGACGATGTCACCCTCATGTGGTGTGATGATAATTATGGTTACATGACGCGTTTGAGTGATGCCGTCCAGCGTCAGCGTCGCGGAGGTGCCGGGGTATATTATCACCTTAGCTATTGGGGCAGGCCTCACGACTATCTGTGGCTTACCACTACGCAGCCAGGTTTGGTCTATAACGAGCTGAAGCAGGCTTACGACCTTGGTTCAAGAAAGGTATGGATAATAAATGTGCATGATCCGAAGGTTGCGGCATACGACCTGTCGTTGGCTATGGATATGGCATGGAATATAAACAGTGTCAGTGCCAATACTGTTAGGCAACATCTCGGACAGTGGCTGACCCAGCAGTTTGGACTCGCCACGGCTCAGGCCGTAGCGCCTGCCATGGAGCGTTTCTATCAGTTGTGCGCCATTAGAAAACCTGAGTTCATGGGATGGACGCAGACAGAACTCGATAAGAAGAAATACAACAGAGGCCTTTCTACGCCGCAAGGCACGCAGTTCTCTGAAACGGAGTTTGGCGGAGAACTGGAGCGTTATCTTGAGGCTTATGACGAGATAGAACAGACTGTAATGACGGCTCAGGGCAGCCTTCGCTCCCAAGACCTCGCCGATGCCTACTTTGCTCATGTGCTATATCCTGTCAGGTGTGCTGCCGCCATGGCGCATAAGCATCTCGATGCTCAGTTGGGCGACACGCTGTCGGCTATGGAGGCTCAGGAAAAGATTAAGGAACTGACGAAGCAGTATAACAATATGGCTGGTGGAAAATGGAAGGGGCTGATGAGTTGTAATCCGCGTAACCTGCCAGTGTTCCAGGATTTCACCTTGACCGACAGCACTACCATAAGACGTAGCAAGAGTCGTCCGCTGAATGATACGAGTCTTGACGGATGTGTAGTGCGAAATGCCTATACATACGATAGTTGGTTGGGCAATGTGCATACGGTAGAGATGCTCGGACACAGTATGAATGCTGTCTGCATTGCCAAGGGGTCGTCGGTGACATACACCTTCAATGCACCTAAGAGTGGTGATGCAGTAATACGCACAGCGATGATTCCTACGCAGTCTAATGACAAAGGTGACATTCGTTACAGTGTTAGTATTGACGGTGGCGAACCTGCGGTGTACTCTCTGAAGGAACCTTACCGTTCAGAGGGATGGAAACAGAATGTGCTGCGCGGCCAGGCTTTGCGCAATACAAATGTTAATGTGGGGGTAGGAACACATACCCTGACCATTACGGCGCTTGATGACCACATCGTGTTTGACCAATGGATGCTCGACTATAAGCCGGGAAGGCAGTTCTATATGTTCCCGACAAAATTCTGATACGGATGCCGTATGAAAATTGCCATGTGTTTACATGGCAATTTTTTTTTATTTGGTAGGCGAATATGAAGGGTTGGTAAATTCAAATTCTGACGTTACTTGGGCAGTAAAAAAGTTTCACGGACTATGTGTTTTTAGTCAAAGTGGGAAAAAAATATGTCAAAGGAGGTAAAAAGGTTGTGTGTTTGGGAAAAAAAAAGTAATTTTGTCGTCAGAAACGTTTTTAACTGACTAAAACTTACGCTCGGCATGAAGATGCTGATAAAGATAATAGTAGGTAGTGTCGTCATGTTGCTAGCGGCAATGGGCGGACTTGCTGTGTTCCTGTCTTCGGACAGCGGACAGAGGTGGCTTCGTGAGTTTTGCGTAGGAAAGTTGGCTGACACGTTGCACACGAGAATAGATGTGAAGCACATAGGCATAGGGCTCCTTACGGGAGATGTCACCTTGTATGGGGCAGAGATATATGACCGCAGCGAGGTAAAGATGCTGAGCGTAGATACCCTTGAGGCGGATATCGACCTTACAGGCATATTCCATAGGGAGATTGGCATAGAAGGAGTAAGGTTGGCTGGCGCCACAGCGGTGCTTTATAAAGAGCGTCCCGATACTGCCGCTAACTATCAGTTCGTGTTCGATGAGCTTAAGCGAAAGAAAAAGGAAGAATCAAGGGGAGAGAAGAAAGAACCGGCGATGCGCCTGGTGATGGACCTTGTAGAGGTAGAGGTGAGTCGTACAAACCTGAAATGGGATGTGAAGTCAGAACCTCACAAGGAGGCTGGTACGTTTGATGTCAACCATCTTGACGTGACTGGTTTTGCGGTGAAACTGCAAGGCAGTATGCTCCGCAACAAGGATCTGGATTTCCGTCTTACTGACTTAAGGGTGGGAGAGTGCCAGTCTGGTATGAAATTGTCGTTGGGTAGCGCAAGTTACAAGGCAGTGAAGGGTGATACCCTGCGGCTCTCACTTGAAAACCTGAATTTCAGATATCAAGACAAGCAGGTAGGGCTCGGATTACTTCAGATGAAGCAGAAGGCCGACTCCATTTCCATAGACAAGGAGATGAAGGTGACGATAGATGCACTGACGTACAAGAATAATAACGGCAAGCCGCGAAAGAATACGGGCAGGCCAAACCGCGGATGGTTTGACAAAGGACATCTTGATGCGGTGATAAATGCCAAAGCTACAATCTACAGTCTGCGTAAGGATAGCGTCAACGTCACCATACACGGTATGTCGGCGAAGGATAAAGGCAGCGGACTCGACATAAGAAACATAGTAGCGCAGTTGCGTATGACCGCCAATAGGTTCGCTTTGCAGAATATGCGTATAGACCTTGCCCGTACGCGTATATATATAAATAATGTATCTGCGGCATATCGTGTCGTTAAGGGCGACAAGGCAAAAGGTAAGAAAGGCACGGTGGCAATGCGCTTTGATATCTTCCCGCTTAAGGCCTCGGTGGGCTTGCAGGATATAGCACGACCATTTGCACCGCCGCTGAGCAACTTTACCACACCGCTACGGTTGAGTGTGAACGTAGGTGGCGACCTGAGTCGCATAGCGTTTAGTAACATCAGGGTAAGCACTCCTGACGGTAGGTTGGCACTTACTGCCAGTGGCGATCTCTGCAATGTGCTTGAGAAGAAACGGTTGTGCCTGCATTTCAACAATATTCATCTGAGTGCGCGTAATGGTGTTAAGGATCAGATAGTAAACCATTTTGCAAAGAAGGTGCGCCTGAAGATGATGAGGCAGTTGGCTGCCATGGGCGATATAACTTACAACGGTTCGTTGGGCATATATTATAAGCGAGAGGATGTAAGAGGACGTATGTCGTGCCGATACGGCAATGTGGATTTTGCCTTTACGCTTAATGGTATTACAAAATACATGACGGGTACGCTTGGCATCGACTCCATGAATCTCGGTGATATAATGAATGTCAAGGGATTGTGGATTGATAAGACCAGGGCGTCGTATAGCTTCAGCATAGCTTCCATGCGAAAGACGCCTGGACATGGCAGACTGCCTCAGGGATGGCTGAAAGCCACTATAAATGATGCGCGTTATAAGAAGGTGGGATTCCGCAACATCTACGCAGAGATACGTAGTGATGGCGTAGAGGCTAAAGGCTCGGTAAAGGCATTCCAGAAGTTGATAGACATAATGGCAGACTTCACCTATAGGCAGACAGATACCGAGCAAAGCTTCAGGGTGCATCCACATCTGAAACTGCATGAGAAGAGTGCTGCTGAGATTTCAGAGAAAGAGCGTAAGAAGGCAGAGAAGGAAGCTGCAAAGGCAGAGAAAAGGGCTGCGAGGGCAGCGAGAAAGGCTGAAAAGGAGGCACGGCGTGCAGAACGCAAGGCTGCCAAGGAGGCCTTGAAAAAAGAAAAAGAAGAATAAAGGTGGGTTCTAAAAATTCCCACGATTTAAATTATTTGATT
>Ga0247608_10002194_pt1 | contig 25121 bp, 20 predicted proteins | sample 176DNAGHGlowgp2_FD_193490 | JGI IMG/M metagenome (GOLD analysis project Ga0247608, IMG submission 193490) | Sheep rumen microbial communities from Palmerston North, Manawatu-Wanganui, New Zealand - 1766 DNA GHGlow gp2 | ecosystem: Host-associated > Mammals > Digestive system > Stomach > Rumen ... | reverse complement strand
GAGCCTTGAAAGAAACGAATGAGCACCTCGCACATTCCTGTATCCTTTTGGACTTTTGTTGATAATCTTTGTTCTATTTGTGCCATATCCTACTTGTTTTTTAAATTCTTTTTGCAAAAGTAGGGAAAACAATGGATACTACCAAATTTTTGGCGTGTTTTTGGCGTGATAATTTGTAATTAGTATGATTGCGTCTTCTTGGTTCGAACTATAGCACATCTTGTAACGTGCTGATATTAAACCACATAGAAAATTCTCGAATTTAATAGAATTAAATGGATTTTGCGCGAAGTAGGGCAGTAATCCCGACCAAATGGAAATCCAAACTGCTGGTTATCGGTAGTTTGGATTTCTTTTGTGCAGGAAATTGGCGTATTGTGGGTCAGCCGGTTTATCGGACTGATTCGATTTATCATAACGACAGGCGGTTCCCCCTGCTGGGGGGCGACGAGCGCTGCCGTCTGGCAGGGACAATGATGTCGCCTTCGTGGGGGTATAGGTGGCCGTGCTAATCCAAAAGGAAATGTGGTTTCCTCATGAGCTTTGTCGAGTAGGGGAGACCCCCGTGGGCTTAGACAGCCAAAAGGGAAGGGTGGGCCCGCATTGTCCGTGGGCTCACCCTTTCGCTCTGTGTGTAGTGCTTGTGGTGTCTGCTGCCTACAGCAGGGTCTGAAACTTCTCCTCAATCTTGGCTTTGGGTTGGGCGCCGACGAGTTTGTCGACGATCTCGCCATTCTTGAAGAACAGAATGGTGGGGATGTTACGGATGCCAAACTCGATGGCAATGTCCTCGTTTTCCTCCACATCGCATTTGCCGACGGTAATCTTTCCGTCGTACTGCTGGGCCAGTTCGGCGATGATGGGGGCTACCATGCGGCAGGGGCCGCACCATGTTGCCCAGAAATCAACTACTAACGGCTGACTGCCGTTTTTCAGGCTCTCGAAGTTCTCGCTTGTGATTGTTACTTCCATAATCTTACTTGTCTTTTATAGTGATACATAATGGTGGGTTCTTATCCTACTACTAGCAAATAGCATGCCAGGTGTTGGGTGTTGGGTGTTGGGTGTTGGGTCAGTTGATTTTGTAGTCCAGCCCTTCGCTCTGTTCTATGAAGTGCAGCAGCGTGTTCTTGACGTTTACCGTCTTGTTTTTGCTCATGAGCAGCACGTGATTCTTGCCTGTGGAGTCGTGGAGCTGGAGAAACAGTTTTGTCTTGCCAGGGCTCTCGCTGATGAGCTCGCCCAACTCTGTGACGATGGTGTCGTTGAGCAGGTCGGTGGTCAGCGAAATGGTGATGCGGTCGATGGCCTTCTCCTTGATAGTCTCCAGCAGTTCTACGTTCGTCACCTTGAATTCCTTCTGTTCGCTGTCGTAGAAGCGGGCCTTCATCTTGCCGGTGACGTAGACGGCGGCACCCATGATGAACTTGCCTCTGAGGTTCAGCCAGTCGTCGCCAAAGAGCACCAGCTCGCCTGAGCCTTCGAAGTCTTCAAGAGTGACGATGCCCCAAGGCTTGTTAGACTTAGCGCTGAAACGTGTCTGCACACTGGTGACGATGCCGCCGAGGGTGATGTCCTCGCGGTCGGTGAGGGCGGCACAGCGGTCGGCCAGCTCCTGACAATGGGTGTTGCAGAGGTTGTCGAGCACTATCTTGTACTCGTCCAAGGGGTGTGCCGAGAGGTAGATGCCCACCAGGTCGCGCTCCTTGTTGAGCCGTTCGATGTCGCTCCAGCGTGTCTCCGTCTTAGGGATGGGCGGCGTGGCTATCTCTACGGCTCCGAAGTCGCCGAAGAGCGAGTTCTGGTATTGCTGCTTCTCGGCCTGATAGTTCTGGCCGAAGCGTACGAGCGTGTCAAGGAACACCTCGCCCTTGGCATTCTCGGCAAAGAACTCCTCGCGACGGATGCCAAACGAGTCGAAGCCGCCGCTGAGTGCCAGGCTCTCAAAGCCCTTGCGGTTAATCTGCGAGAGGTTGACACGCTGTGCAAAGTCGTAGATAGACGTGTAGGGCCCGTTGGCATTGCGCTCGTCGATGATGGCCTGGGCGGCACCGTCGCCGAGGCCCTTGATGGCAGCCAGACCGAAGCGTATCTCGCCTTTCTGGTTGACACCGAACTTCTGGTACGACTCGTTGACGTCAGGGCCCAGCGTGGCGATGCCCATCTGCTTACATTCGTCCATGAGCTTGGTGATTTCCGTTATCTGGTCGCGGCGGCGGCTCATGATGGCGGCCATGAACTCGGCCGGGTAGTTGGCCTTGAGGTAGGCCGTCTGGTAGGCCACCCATGAGTAGCAGGCGGCGTGCGACTTGTTGAAGGCGTAGCTGGCAAACTTCTCCCAGTCGGCCCATATCTTCTCCAGCATCTTCGGGTCGTGGCCATTCTTCTTGCCGCCCTCAATGAACTTCGGCTTCATGGCGTCGACGATGTCTTTCTTTTTCTTACCCATGGCCTTGCGCAGGGCGTCGCTCTCGCCACGGGTGAAGTCGGCCAGCTGGCGCGACAGCAGCATCACCTGTTCCTGATAGACGGTGATGCCGTAGGTGTCTTTCAGGTATTTCTCCATGCAGGCAATGTCGTACTTTATCTCCTCACGGCCATTCTTGCGGGCGATGAACGAGGGGATATAGTCCATGGGCCCTGGTCGGTAGAGGGCGTTCATGGCTATAAGGTCCTCGAACACGGTAGGGTGCAGCTCGCGGAGATACTTCTGCATGCCTGCCGACTCAAACTGGAAGGTGCCGATGGTGCGTCCCTGCTGGTAGAGCTCGTAGGTCTTGGGGTCGTCGATGGGGATATGGTCGAGGTCGATGTCTATGCCGCGTGTGAGCTTGATGTTGGCGCATGCCTCCTTCAGCTCCGAGAGCGTCTTCAGTCCCAGGAAGTCCATCTTGATGAGGCCCGTCGACTCGATGACGTGGCCGTCGTACTGCGTGCAGTTAGTCTTCTGGTCCTTGAAGTCCGGGTCGTCGGCCGTCGACACGGGCACCCAGTCGCTGATGGGGTCGCGGCAGATGATGAAACCGCAGGCATGGATGCCCGTGCCGCGCACGGTGCCCTCCAGCATCTTGGCATACTTGATGGTGTTGCGCAGGGCAGTGTCGGTGGATGCCTCCGCTTCGCGCAGTTCTGGGGTACACTTGATGGCGTTGGGCAGGTTCATCTTCAGGTCGTTGCCGGTCACCGGGTCTTTCAGACGGTCAGGGATGGCCTTGCACAGGCGGTTCGACTCGGCAATGGGCACCTTCTCCACGCGGGCCACGTCCTTGATGGAGTTCTTCGTGGCCATAGTGGCATAGGTGATGATGTGTGCGCAGTTCTCGTGGCCGTACTTGTCCTCCACCCACTTCAGCACGCGGCCACGGCCGTCGTCGTCGAAGTCGGTGTCGATATCAGGCAGCGAGATGCGGTCGGGGTTGAGGAAACGCTCAAACAGCAGGTCGTACTTCAGCGGGTCTATCTTGGTGATGCCCAGGCAGTAGGCCACCACGCTGCCTGCCGCCGAGCCACGTCCGGGTCCCACCATGACGTCCAGTTCGTCGCGGGCAGAGTTGATGAAGTCCTGCACGATGAGGAAGTAGCCGGGGAATCCCATCGTCTTCATGATGTGCAGCTCGAAGCGGATACGGTCGTCCACCTCTTTGGGCAATGAAGAATGAAGGATGAAGAATGAAGAATTAGCTTCCGCCAACTTCACCTCCACCTTTTCCAGCTTCAGCTCCTCGTCGGGTGCATAGCGCTGCCTGCCGCCCTTGTATGCCAGCTCTGCCAGATAGTCGGCCTCGAACTTGATGCGGTACAGCTTGTCGTAGCCGCCCAACTTCTTTATTTTCTTCTCGCCTTCCTCGCGGGGCAGCGGGTTCTCGCCGTTTTCGTCGCGAGTGAACTCCTCGTACAGCTGCTGTTCGGTGAACTTCTGCCGCCATTGCTCCTCCGTTCCAAACGATTCGGGAATAGGGAAGAACGGCATGATGGGGTCGTGGTCCAGGCTGTAGAACTCCACCTTGTCGAGTATCTCCAGTGTGTTGGCCAATGCCTCGGGCACGTCGCTGAACACCTCGTTCATCTCCTCGCGGGTCTTAAACCACTCCTGTTTCGAGTAGAGCATGCGGGTGGGGTCGTCGAGGTCCTTGCCCGTCGAGAGGCACAGCAGATGGTCGTGGGCCTCGGCATTCTCCTGGTCTACGAAGTGGGCATCGTTAGAGCAGACGAGCTTGATGCCATACTCACGGGCCAGCTCTATGAGCACCTTGTTGGCCTTCTGCTGCAGGGGGAACGTCTCGCGGTTGGCCCGCAGGGTGGGGTCTTTCACCTCGTGTCGCTGCAGCTCCAGATAGTAGTCGTCGCCAAACACGCGGTGATACCACTCTATGGCTTCGCGGGCCCCGGCAATGTCGCCGTTGAGTATTTTCTTGGGCACCTCGCCGGCGATGCATGCCGAGCAGATGATGAGGCCCTCGTGATAGCGCTCCAGGTCTTCACGGTCAGTACGTGGCCGCATGTAGAAGCCGTCGACCCATGAGCGGCTTACCAGCTTGATGAGGTTCTTGTAGCCCTGCAGGTTCTTGGCCAGCACGATGAGGTGGTAGCCGCTCTGGTGGCGCTTGTCGTCCTTGAGCAGTTTGGAGCCGTAGCGCGACACGTACATCTCGCAGCCGAAGATGGGCTTGAAGGGCTCCAACCCCTCCTTCTTGCGTCCTTTGTTGATGCCGCCCACGTAGTCGTGAAACTCCTTGATGCCAAACATGTCGCCATGGTCGGTCACCGCCATGCCTCGCATGCCATTGGCCACCGCCTTGTCTACCAGTTTCTTGATGCTCGACTGGCCGTCGAGTATAGAGTAGTAAGTGTGTACATGAAGATGTACGAAATCTTCCATAGAGCCTTGTCCTTTCGTTTTTTGAGCCGCTAAGTTACGATAAAAAACCCGAACGGCCAAAAAAATCCAGTTTTTTTTGGCGTTATGCTTGGTTATTCGTACCTTTGCATGGTCTAACGCTAACAAACATCGCTTGGCAACCCCATGGGAAATAGAATCAAGAAACTCAAGAAAATCAGAATACACCGCGAAGGAACCTCCGAATTGAGCATCGGCTTATTGTTGCTGGCAGCCATTGCTGCCTACTTGTACCATTTCTTCGGTCTGGGTTTATACTTTTGGCTCTTTACCATTGTTTTCGGCATCGTCTGGCTGATGGTGCTCAATTTCTACCGCTGTCCCGTGCGCTACTTCAATGGCGACACGGAGCACCTGGTGGTGGCCCCTGCCGACGGCAAAATCGTGGTCATCGAGGAGGTTGACGAGCACGACTATTTCCACGACCGTCGCCTCATGGTCAGCATCTTCATGAGCCCGCTCAATGTCCATGCCAACTGGTTTCCGGTCGATGGCAAGGTGAAGTTTGTACATCACTTCAACGGCAACTACCACAAGGCGTGGCTGCCCAAGGCCAGCGAGGAGAACGAGCATGCCGACATCATGATAGAGACGGCCGACGGCCATGAGGTGCTGGTGCGCCAGATAGCCGGTGCCATGGCCCGCCGCATCGTCACCTATGCCAAGGAGGGCGAGGAGTGCTACATCGACGAGCACCTGGGCTTTATCAAGCTGGGCTCGCGTGTCGATGTGTTCCTGCCGCTGGGCACGAAGCCGTGTGTCATTATGAATCAGCCCACCACCGGCGACCAGACGGTCATTGCCAAGCTGCAGGCTTTGCCTGTGGACAAGGGTTGATGGGCCATGGCAATGCCGGCTTAAAGTCAAATGTTTATTGTTTAGCGATGTTCAAAAAGCACATTCCCAACACTATTACCTGCTGCAACCTTATCTCAGGCTGCATAGCCACCTACTGGGCCCTCTGTGGCGTGTGGCACCTGGCGCTACTCTTCATCGTCATTGGTGCCGTGTTCGATTTCTTCGACGGCATGTCAGCCCGCCTGCTGGGTGTCAGCTCGCCCATCGGCAAGGAGCTCGACTCGCTGGCCGACGACATTACCTTCGGCTTTGCGCCCTCGGCCATCATCTTCGACTTCCTGAAGTCGGGCATCCAGTATCTGCCGTGGCACTACCTGGCCTACGTGGCCTTTGTCATGGCTGCCTTCTCGGCCCTGCGGCTGGCAAAGTTCAATCTCGACGAGCGCCAGGCCATGGGCTTCATCGGCCTGCCCACGCCGGCCAACGCCCTCTTCTGGGGTGCCCTGCTGGTAGGCACGGGCGACTGGCTGCTGTCGTCACCTTATTTATACTATGCCGTGTTTGCTGCCATGCTGGTGAGTTGTTGGCTGCTGGTGGCCGAGATACCCATGTTCGCCCTCAAGTTCAAGTCGTGGGGCTGGCACGGCAACGAGGTGAAGTATGTGTTCCTGCTGACCTGCATACCCCTGCTCCTGCTGCTGGGCATCAGCGGACTGGCGGCCGTCATTGCCTGGTACGTGGTGCTGTCGGTGGTCAATAACTTTCAGACTAAAACCTAACAAATGATAGAAAGCCATGCTTAAAGGAATTCTTGGAATCATCGTGTTCTTCTTCTTCGTCGTAGTGTTCCTGTTGCTCTTGGTGGGCAACCGTATTCTCAGTGCGCTCCGCAAGGTCCGCAAGGCCGCCGAGCAGGCTGCCGAACAGGAGCAGGTGCGCTATCGTGACGAGACGGGCCGCCAGCGCCAGCAGTACAGCCGTCGTCAGTCGTCGCAGCAGGCTGCGTCGCAGCCGTCGTCAGCCGGTGGTCAGTCTGGGCAGACAACAAACGACGAACCGCAGCAGACGGTTCGCCATACGCAGACCTCAACGGGTGAGACCATTATCGACCACCGCACGCAGGAGCGTGAGAGCCGTAAGATATTCGACGATGAAGACGGCGACTACGTCGAGTTCACCGAGGTCAAGGAGTGAGGCCGTCGTGCCGACTGTGCGCCACGTCCGGCCTCGCCGTGCTGTCAGTTAGTTGTGTACCAGGGTGCCTATTTCCTCACCCTCCATCACTTTCTTCAGGTTGCCTACCACGTCCATGTTGAAGACGTAGATGGGCAGGTTGTTGTCCTGGCACATGCAGATGGCTGTCAGGTCCATCACCTTCAGTCCCCTTGCCAGTACCTCCTTGTAGGTGATGGCGTCAAACTTCGTCGCCGTGGGGTCTTTCTCCGGGTCGGCGGTGTAGATGCCGTCGACGCGTGTGCCCTTGAGCATGACGTCGGCCTCTATCTCGATGCCGCGCAGGCTGGAGCCCGTGTCGGTGGTGAAGTAGGGCGAGCCCGTGCCGGCCGAGAAGATGCAGACGTAGCCTTGCTCCATGGCCTCTATGGCCTTCCACTTGGTGTAGAACTCGCCGATGGGTTCCATGCGGATGGCCGTCAGCACCTTGTTTTTCACGCCGATGGCTCCGAGGGCCGACGACAGGGCCAGCGAGTTGATGACCGTGGCGCACATGCCCATCTGGTCGCCCTTCACGCGGTCGAAGCCCTTCTGGCTGCCGCTGAGTCCGCGGAAGATGTTGCCGCCGCCGATGACGATGCCTATCTGGACACCCATGTCGCTTACTTCTTTTATCTGGCGGGCGTAGTCGCCCAGCCGCTCAGGGTCTATGCCGTAGCCCTGACTGCCCATCAGGCTCTCGCCCGACAGCTTTAAGAGAATCCTTTTGAATCGCATACTTTTATTTTACTATTTGACAATTTTAATGCACGTAAATAATTTCTTGGTACAGATGGACTTGTTACAGACCCCACCCCCAGCCCCTCCCCTTGAAGGGAGGGGAGTGCCGCGCGAAACTTCTGCGGCGGGCCGGGCGGCAGCCGCTCCCCTCCCTTCAAGGGGAGGGGCTGGGGGTGGGGTCTGTAGCTTAATATCATACCAAGTTCTTTTTAACGGTTACTTGCTATTATCGTTTTCAGACGAACACCACCTCCTTGAAGGCGTAGCGGCGCGTGAGTCCGTTGTCGTCGTGCAACAGCAGGTGGCCGTCGTCCTCCACGTCGGCTATCTCGGCCATGAACGCCCCCTGGCTGTCGGCATAGGGGTAGAAGCCCTTGCGGCGGTAGAGGCGAGCCATGTAGGCAGGCTTCACGTCGCGGCCCATCCAGCGGTCGATGCCCGTCAGGATGTCGCCGAGCAGCTGGCGGCGGTCGGTGTCGTGCTCGCTTATCTGCCACATTGACACCGGGTTGGGGGCGTCGCTGCGGAATGTGCGCTGGTTGACGTTGAGGCCGATGCCGACGATGCTGTCCTTGATGATGTTGCCGTGCAGGCGGTTCTCTATCAGTATGCCGGCTATCTTGCCGTCGCGCCAGTAGATGTCGTTGGGCCATTTGATGCGTATGTCGCCGATGTGCTGGTCGAGCGCCTCGCTGACGGCCAGCGACACGGTCATGGAGATGATGAACTGTCGGCGGGCCTCGATGGCCTCGGGGTGGAGCAGGATAGAGCACAGCAGGTTCTGGCCGCGCTCCGACTCCCAGTGGTTCGACCCCTGGCCGCGCCCCGCCGTCTGGTAGTCGGTCCACACGGCCATGTCCGTCGCCCCGCCGTGCTGGCGCAGCCAGCTGTTGGTGGAGTCCGTCTCGTCGATATGTACTATCTGCCAATTCACGCCACAAAGGTACGAAGAAGCAAGCACAATACCAAAAGAATTTCGGGTTTTGTAGGGCCTAGGCTCCTTTGCAGCTATAAAAGAATAGCCTGGCAGGGTAAAGATACAGACCCCACCCCCGCCCCCTCCCCTTGAAGGGAGGGGAGTGCCGCGCGAAACCTCTGCGGCGTGCAGGGCGGCAGCCGCTCCCCTCCCTTCAAGGGGAGGGGTCGGGGGTGGGGTCTGTAACTAACACCGCTTGTAGCCATCAGTTATTACACGATTACTAAGCGGCGGAGCGGGGTAGGTGACTCCGACTCTGATTCCTGTCATGACTCAGCGCTTGACCCTGCCCGACTCAACGTTTGGCCCGGCCTCACTCGGCCTTAGGTCCGGCCAAACCAGGCGTTAGGGCGGGGCAGACGGGGAGTTACCCCCTATCAGTCTAAGTTTCGGCGGGCGCTGCGCATATTAGCAGCGCCCGCTGCTAATATGCGCAGCGGGCGGTACTGATATGAGCAGCGGGCGCTGCTGACCATGATTTCTTGCTATAAGGCCCTCGGGATGCGTGATGACGCAGTGGGCCTACAAAGTGCAAATATACGTAAAAAACAGCACTTGGCCAAACTTTCCGCATGGTTTTTTCGCTGCCGCGACGGCATGGACGGCCGATGATTTAAGAATTTTTATATTTGGCGGTCGGACAAAGTACGTGATATTGTCAAGAAAATATAATAGTAATTCGGAAAATAGTGCTATCTTTGCAACGTGATTGGAAAGACATCAGACTAAGAACCATAACATCATGAAGAAACTCGGATTATTATCGTTGCTGCTCTGCCTGCTGGTCGTGGTGCCGGTGGGTGCGCAGATTCGCGGCAACAACATCAACGTGAGTGTAGTGCCCGACCATCAGGACTGGAACTACGAGGTAGGCCAGACGGCCACTTTCCGCATTAGCGTGACGCGCTCATCGACGCTCATCGACAATGTCACCATCGACTATCAGGCCGGTCCGGAGATGTATCAGGACGTCAGGAAGACGGGCGTGGTACTCAAGGACGGCACGCTGGTGCTGAAGGGCAGGATGACCAAGCCCGGTTTCTATCGTGTCGACGTGACCGCCCATGTCGGCGGCAAGGAGTATAAGGGAGCCTGCGCGGCCGCCTTCTCGCCCTTGCAGCTGCAGCCGACGACGGTGATGCCTGCCGACTTCGACAGCTTCTGGGCCGGCGCCATTGCCGAGGCCCGCAAGACCGACCTCAACCCCACGCGGCGGCTGTTGCCCGAACGGTGTACCAAGGACGTGAACGTCTACGAGGTGTCGTTCCAGAACATGCAGTGGAACTACCGCACCTACGGCATACTCTGCGTGCCCGTCAAGGAGGGCCGCTATCCGGCGCTGCTGCGTGTGCCCGGTGCCGGCGTGCGCCCCTATGGCGGCGACGTGTGGACGGCCTCGCAGGGGGCTGTCACGCTGGAGATAGGCATTCACGGCATACCCGTCACCATGGAGCAGCGCATCTACGACGACATCTTCAACGGCGCGCTGGCCAACTACTGGGAGACGGGCATGGACGACCGCAACAAGAGCTACTACAAGCGCGTCGTCCTGGGCTGCATACGGGCCATAGACTATATAGAGCAGTACACGCCGTGGAACGGACGCGACCTCGGCGTGACGGGCTCCAGCCAGGGCGGATTCCTCTCGCTGGCCACGGCAGGCCTTGACAAGCGTGTGACGTGCTACGGAGCCGTGCATGCCGCCCTGTGCGACCACACCGCCTCGCTGAAGGGCGTGGCCTGCGGCTGGCCCCACTATTTCTACTGGAACAAGGGCGTGGGCCAGGAGAAGAAGATAGAGACGTCGCGATACTACGACGGTATCAACTTCGCACGCCGCATCACCAACGACCAGAAGGGCTGGTTCTCGTTCGGATACAACGACGACGTGGTGCCCCCGACGACGGCCTACGCCACCTATAACACCGTGCAGGGTCCGAAGGAGCTGTCGCCCTATCAGCAGACGGCCCACTTCTGGTATCAGGAGCAGTGGGATGAGTGGGTGGCCTGGCTGCTGAAAGCATTGAACATTAAGCAGTAAGACATTAAACATAAAACACAGCGAAAGAAAATGAAAAAGACGTGTATATTATTAATAGGTATAGCAGCCATGATGGCATCGTGTGCAAACAAGCAGGCCGCAGCGACCGCACAGACCCCGGCCGACCAGCTGAAGGAGCGGCTGACCGCCCTGCTGGAGAAAGGCATCATGTACGGACACCAGGACGACCCGATGTACGGACTGACGTGGGAGTATGACAAGGACTCGAGCGACGTGAAGAACACCTGCGGCGACTATCCCGCCGTGATGGGCTTCGACCTGGGCGGCATAGAGATGGGCGACCGCAAGAATCTGGACAGCGTGCCCTTCACCCGCATGACCGAGGAGATAAAGAACCACCACCGCCGCGGCGGCATCGTCACCCTGTCGTGGCATCCGCGCAACCCCGTGACCACCATTGAGGGCGGCGGATGGGCCGGCCAGAAGTTCCCGGAGGGCACGGCCTGGGATGTCAGCGACTCGCTGGTGGTAAGGAAGATTCTGCCCGGCGGCGAATATCACGACAAGTTCCAGACATGGATGCAGCGCGTCAGCGACTTCCTGGCCACGCTCAAGGACGACGAGGGCAACAAGATACCCATCATGTTCCGCCCGTGGCACGAGAACAGCGGCTCGTGGTTCTGGTGGGGCGAGAAGCTCTGCACCGTCGAGGAATACAAGGCCCTGTGGAACATGCTGCAGGACAAGCTGCGCAAGGACGGATTTGACAACCTCGTGTGGTCGTACTCGCCGGGCTGCCAGGACAACCTGACCGCCGAGCGGCTCCTGGAGCGCTATCCGGGCGACGACCGCGTCGACATGCTCGGACTCGACGGCTACCAGTGGGTGCCTGAGGAGAAAGATGTCTTCATGGCACGCACCAGGCAGAACCTGGAGGTGCTCTGCCAGACGGCCAAGGAGCACAAGCTCATACCGGCACTCACCGAGACGGGCATGAAAAACATGACCCAGCACGACTGGTGGACGACGACACTGCTGCCCGCCGTCAAGGACTATCCCATCAGCTACCTGCTGACTTGGCGCAACTACAGGGAAGAATGGTTCGGACCGGCACCCTCGAAGGACGATGCCAAGGACTTCGTTGACTTCTATAACGACCCCAAGACCCTGTTTGCCAACGACATCAAGTGAGGAACCGGGGAATCCTCCTTCCTCCCTCATCCTTCCTCCCTCCTCGAAAGGAAACATCAAGTTAAACGTTCAAAGATAAGACAACCATGAGCAATTTTCAAGACAGAGTAAAGGCGCTGCGTGCTCACCACGAGGAGCTGCTCGCGCTGAAGAACGAGCCCATAGCATGGGGCAACGGTATTTACGAAAAGTGGAAGAACCCCATACTGACCGCCGAGCATACGCCCTTGGAGTGGCGCTACGACTTCTCGGAGCAGGACAACCCCTACCTGATGCAGCGCATCATGATGAACGCCACGCTCAACAGCGGAGCCATCAAGTGGCAGGGCAAGTATATATTAATAGTACGCGTGGAGGGCGCCGACCGCAAGAGCTTCTTCGCCGTGGCCGAGAGCCCCAACGGCGTTGACAACTTCCGATTCTGGGAGGAGCCCATCACCATGCCCGACGACGTCATTCCCGCCACCAACATCTACGACATGCGCGTCACCGCCCATGAGGACGGCTGGATATACGGCGTGTTCTGTGCCGAGCGCCACGACGACAGCCAGCCGGGCAACCTCAGCGCGGCCACGGCCACGGCTGGCATCGCCCGCACCAAGGACCTGAAGACGTGGGAGCGGCTGCCCGACCTGAAGACGAAGTCGCAGCAGCGCAACGTCGTCCTGCACCCCGAGTTCGTCGACGGCAAGTATGCCTTCTACACCCGTCCGCAGGATGGATTCATCGACACAGGCTCCGGCGGCGGCATCGGCTGGGCACTGGTGGACGACATCACCCATGCCGAGGTCAAGGAGGAGAAGATTATCAACGCCCGCCACTATCACACCATCACCGAGGTGAAGAACGGCGAGGGCCCGCACCCTATCAAGACCGCGAAGGGATGGCTGCACCTGGCCCACGGTGTGCGGGCCACGGCCGACGGACTGCGCTACGTGCTCTACATGTATATGACGGCACTCGACGACCCCACACGGGTCATCGCACAGCCGGGCGGATTCTTCCTCGTGCCGCAGGGCGACGAGTATCTGGGCGACGTGATGAACGTGGCCTTCGCCAACGGATGGATAGCCGACCCCGACGGACGGGTGTTCATCTACTATGCCTCGGCCGACACCCGCATGCACGTGGCCACGTCGACCGTCGACAAGCTCATCGACTACTGCATGAACACGCCGGAGGACGGGCTATACACTGCCGCCTCGGTGGAGACCATCAAGAAGCTGGTGGCCAAGAACCGTAGCCTGAAGTAGGACAGGGCGGGGCCCCGTTCGTCTAAGATGAAGGGGGCTCCCCCTAATAGTCAAATAGTGAAAACGTCCAATCGAAAAGTAAGTTTATGGCAAAATCGAAGTTAATAGAAAAGATAGGCTACGGCTTCGGCGATATGTCGTCGAGCATGTTCTGGAAGATATTCAGCTACTACCTGCCGTTCTTCTACAGCAACATCTTCGGACTGTCGCTCGTCGATGCCGGCGTGCTGGTGCTCGTCACCCGTATCTGGGATGCCGTCAGCGACCCCATGATGGGCATCATTGCCGACCGTACCAACACCAAGTGGGGCAAGTATCGCCCCTACCTGCTGTGGGTGGCTCCCTTCTTCAGCATCTGTGGCATACTGCTCTTTACCACCCCCGACCTCTCATATGGCGGAAAACTGGTGTGGGCATACGTCACCTACATCCTGATGATGACCGTCTACACGGGCATCAACGTGCCCTACGGCGCCATGCTCGGCGTGATGACCGACGACTCTAACGAGAAGACCGTCTTCTCGTCGTTCCGCATGTTCTTCGCCTATGGCGGCTCGTTCATCTCGCTGTTCCTCTGGGAACCGCTCACCAACCTCATGGGCGGCTACAACACGCCCGGCGGATGGTTCTGGGCCATGGTCATGATTTCTGTGGCGTGCTTCGTCATGTTCCTGCTCTGCTTCATGCTCACCAAGGAGCACCTCAAGACGGTGTCCACGGTCAGCGTCGGCTCTGACTTCGCCGCCCTGCTCAAGAACAAGCCCTGGTGGCTGCTCATCGGCGCCGCCCTGTGCTTCAACCTGTTCAACACGGTCCGTGGTGCCACGGTGGCCTACTTCTTCCAGGACATCATCGGACCGGGAGTCAGCCTCGCCTTCTTCGCCATCACCTTTGCATTCTACGCCGGCTTGTTCCTCGGCGTCGGCGAGGTCAGCAACATGGTCGGCGTGGCCTCCTGCGTGCCCATCGCCAACAAACTGGGCAAGAAGACGACATTCATCATGGTCAACGCCTCGCTGGTGGTGCTCAGCGTGCTGTTCTTCTTCATACCCTGCACGCCCACAGGCTATTGGCTCATGCTCATCTTCCAGGTGCTCATCTCCATTCTGACGGGTATCATGTCGCCACTGGTGTGGTCGATGTATGCCGACGTGAGCGACTATGCCGAGCTGAAGTTCAAGACGGCATCCACGGGACTCATCTTCTCGTCGTCGTCCATGGCTCAGAAGTTCGGCGGTGCTATCGGCGGTGCTGCCGTGCTCTGGCTGCTTGACGGCTTCGGCTACATCACCGACCCCCTGCAGCTGGCAAGCGGCAATGTCGTACAACCCGACGGCGCACTCCTCTGCCTGCGCTGGCTCATGAGCTTCGTGCCTGCTGTCGTGGCCCTCATCTCCATGTGCGTGGTCTGGTTCTATCCCCTCACCACAGAGCGCATCAACGATATTAATGCCGAACTGAAGAAGATACGCAGCATAGAGTAATGGATGCCATACAGACAATGAGAAACGAAATGCGGGATGTCCTGGAGAACAACATCCTGCGATTCTGGCTCGACAAGATGGTCGACCATGAGCATGGCGGATTCTACGGACGCATGGACGGAAAGGGCGTGCTGCACCCGCAGGCCGAAAAAGGCGCCATACTCAATGCACGCATATTGTGGACGTTCTCGGCGGCCTATCGCGTGCTGTCAAAGACCGACCCGCAGAACCCCCACTTGCAGGAGTACCTCGATGCCGCCACGCGTGCCAAGGACTACTTCGTGGAACACTTCATCGACAAGGAGTATGGCGGTGTCTACTGGAGCGTCGACTACAAGGGACAGCCGCTGAACACGCGTAAGCAGTTCTATGCCATCGGCTTCGCACTCTACGGCATGTCGGAGTATGCACGGGCTGCCCGTAGCAAGGAGGCGCTCGACCTGGCCATGCAGCTCTATCGCTGCATAGAGCTGCATGCGCTGGACCATGAGTACAACGGATATATCGAGGCCATGACGCGCGACTGGCAACCCATTGCCGACATGCGTCTGTCGCCCCTCGACGCCAACTTCCCCAAGTCGCAGAACACACACCTGCACATCATTGAACCATATGCCAACCTGCTCAGGACGCTGCGCGAGTGCCAGCAGGCCGGCGGAGAGTGCGCACAGCCTTACTTACTGCCCGTGGCTTCGTCGCTGAGGAACATCATCGACATCTTCACCGACCGAATACTTAACCCGGAGACGCACCACCTCGACCTCTTTTTCGACATGGACTGGACGCGTGGCGCCGGACAACTGGAGAGCTATGGACACGACATAGAATGCTCGTGGCTCATGCACGAGGCGGCACTGGTGCTCGGCGACGAGCAGGTGCTGGCTAAGGTGGAACCCATCGTACAGATGGTGGCCAAGGCCAGCGAGAAGGGACTGCGCCCTGACGGCTCGATGATTCATGAGGCCAACCTTGACACGGGACACGTGGACGACGACCTACACTGGTGGGTACAGGCCGAGAACGTGGTGGGATGGTTCAACATCTACCAGCACTTCCACGACACCGTGGCGCTGGAGCGGGCACAGCACGGCTGGCAGTACATCCAAGAGCAGCTCATCGACCGCAAGAACGGCGAGTGGTACTGGAGCCGCCATGCCGACGGCTCGCTCAACACCGTTGACGACAAGGCGGGCTTCTGGAAATGTCCCTACCACAACGGACGCATGTGTCTCGAAATCATCGAGCGTACGGAATAGTAGTTGACGGGTTGGCAAGTTAACAAGTTGACAAGTTAACGAGTTGACAAGTTGAATGTAGGTTGGCGGGTTGACCGGTTGGATGCAGCGCAAAGGCAGACAACTTGTCAACTCGTCAACGCGATAGGAAGCAAAAAAACGTTAAATAAGCACGCGCGGCTTGAAATTCTTCGCCTAGAGCGTTGCTATCTTCGCTAAAATTAGTACCTTTGCACCCGCGTTTCGGAAAAGCCGAGGCATCCGACGACGTCTGACGGCCGCTGATGACGGCTGGCAGGGCGTTGGAGCGATGTTAATGACGCAGCAACAATAATCATCAAAACAACTATGTATTTAGATTCAGCTAAGAAGACTGAGATTTTCGAGAAGCATGGCAAGTCGGCTACCGACACCGGTAGCGTGGAGAGCCAGGTAGCCCTGTTCACCTATCGCATTGCTCACCTGACCGAGCACCTGAAGAAGAACCACAAGGACCACGTCACCGCACGTTCGCTGACCATGATGGTAGGCCGTCGTCGTAAGCTCTTGAAGTATCTCTACAACAGGGACATCAACCGCTACCGTGCGCTTATCAAGGCCCTCGGCCTCCGCAAATAAGCAGCCTCGTAGAAGAAGAAAACCAAAAGCGCCCGCTGGAACATCTCCGGCGGGCGCTTCAGTTTAATGTTCAAAGTTCAATAGGCATGGTCGTGGGTGATGTCGTCGGCATGCAGACCGTGGCGGTCGATGGCACGCCAGGCATAGACGATATAGGCCAGCACGAAGGGGATGATGAGGCTGACCCAGAACATGGTGCGCAGGGTGAACTCCGAGGAACACGAGTTGGCGATAGTGAGCGACGACTGCAGGTCGGTAGTCGAGGGATAGTAGGCCGTGTGGTTCCAGCCGGCCAGGAGCAGCAGGCAGAGGACGGTGACTACGGTGCCGGCACCGGCATACCAGATGCCCTTGGCTTGCTCGTCGGCATGCAAGATGGCAATGCCGATGCCCCAGAGCACGCTGACGATGCCGAACAGGAGGAAGCAAAGCAGGTAGGGCATGGCAAGCAGGTTGTGGAGGTACTTCATGGGCTCGACGACAATGACGCCCTGGCCGGTATAGGCGTAGCCGTCGGTGAGCAGCAGATGGACGAGGTAGGCCACAAAGAGCAGCAGGAAGGGGACGGCATTGCTGACCAGCAGGCGAGGCACACGCTGGCGGAGGGCAGCGTCATGGACGTTGTTGGCAACATAGAGGATGCCTAACACGCGGGCAAGAAACACGACGGACATGCCAAAGACCAGTACCCAGGGGTTGAGCAGGGCATCGAGGCCGTGGGAGGCGTTGGCCCATCGTGATATTATCAGTGAACCGAGACCGTCGGCCATAGGACTGTCGCCAAGCATATTGTCCTTGACGACAACGAAATGGGAACCCTCGAAGAAGGTGGCCACGGCAGCGCCAAGGAGTAAGGGGCCGACGAGACCGTTGAGCACGAGGAAGAACTGGAAGGTGCGCGGGCCGAGCAGATTGCCCAGCTTGTGCTGGAACTCATAGCTGACGGCCTGGAGGACGAAGGTGAACAGGATGAGCATCCACAGCCAGTAGGCGCCACCGAAGGAGGTGCTGTAGAACAGAGGGAACGAGGCGAAGAAGGCTCCGCCGAAGGTGACGAGGGTGGTGAAGGTGAACTCCCACTTGCGGCCTGTGGAGTTGACAACCAGTCGACGGCCCTCGTCGGTCTGGCCCAGCGAGTGCAGGCAGGCATTGGCTCCCTGTACAAACAGCAGGAAAACCAGCAGGGCGCCTAATAGGGATACCAGAAACCACCAGTAGTGTTGCAGGAAAGAGTATGTCAGCATAGTAGCGGGTTGTTTGATGTTTTTACGTTATCTTAGCTTTCTCTCGTACCCTTGGCTATCTGCCGGAGCAGGATACTGATTTCGACGGCAAGCATGAGGGTAAAGAGGAAAAGGAAAAGGAAGAAGGTGCCGGCCACGGAGGCGCTACCGATGTCGCTCACGGACACCCACGTGGGCAGCATGTCCTGGATGGTCCACGGCTGACGGCCGAACTCGGCCACGAGCCAGCCGCTCTCAGAGGCAAGGTAGGCCAGGGGCAGCAGGGCAATGGCCACCCAGTAGTGCCAGGCGGGCAGCCCGGTGAGATTGTGTACGTCGGCCTGGGTCTCCGGCAGCAGGCCAAAGGCTGCCAGCAACCGTCGGGTGATGACGCTGAGGTAGGGTATGCGCCAAGCGAGGATGGTCATGATGGCGAAGTAAAGGATAAACAGCACGCCGGCACCAACCATGATGCGGAAGGCCCAGAAGTTGACGGGCACGTAGGGCACGATGTCGTGGGGATTCTTGACATAGCCGTAGCCGAGGTAGGGCATGTTTGCCTGTATGACGGACAGCTGACGGGCGAGCTCCTCCTGACCGGCACCCTCCTTCTTGGCCTTGCGATAGGCCGCCAGGGCGGTGATGGCCTCTTGGCCGCGACGTATCTTCTCCTCAACGGACGGCTCATGGGTGCCGTCAGGACGTGTGTAGCCACGGAGAATGTCGTTGATGCCGGGAACAAAACCGTGGGGGTCGTCGGTGGCCATGATGCTCAGGGCATAGGGCATGTCGATTTTCAGCGGTGCAGAAGGCTCGCGGGTGTAGTCGGGCTGGCGCAGCGGGTTGACCCATGCTACGGCAGTAAGGCCCTGTTCAGTGCCGCCATTGTAGAGGGCCTCCATGGCTGCCAGTTTCATGGGTTGGTACTGGGCCACCTGCTGTCCGCTGATATGCCCGGTGAGGGCGGCACCCACCGAGGCCACCAGACCGACGATGACGGCGATGCGAATGCTCTCGGTGGCCAGTCGCTGCTCGCGCCGTCGCCACAGATACCAGCTGGATACGGCCACGACGAAGACAGCACCGATGAGCCATGCCGAGATGACGGTGTGGCAGAACTTGCCAACGGCGAACGGTGAGAAGGCCACGGCGAGGAAGTCGACCATCTCGTTGCGCATGGTGTCTGGATTGAAGGCACAGCCAACGGGGTGCTGCATCCACGCGTTGGCTACCAGAATCCACCAGGCAGAGATGGTGGCGCCCAGGCCGGTGAGCCACGTGGAGGCAAGGTGAAAGCCTGGCGACACCTTCTTCCAGCCGAAGTACATGACGGCAACGAAGGTGGACTCCATGAAGAAGGCTACGATGCCCTCAATGGCCAGTGGTGCGCCGAAGATGTCTCCCACAAACCAGGAGTAGTTGGACCAGTTAGTGCCAAACTCGAATTCGAGGATGATGCCGGTGGCCACGCCCATGGCAAAGTTGATGCCGAAGAGGCGTTGCCAGAACTGCGCAGTGTCGCGCCAGAAGGTATCGCGGCTGCGATACCAGCAGGTCTCACAAATGGCCATGATGACTGCCAGTCCCAGTGTCAGGGGAACAAATAGCCAGTGGTAGATGGCGGTCAGGGCGAACTGGGCCCGTGCCCAGTTGATGGAGCCTGCGTCGATGGTAAGAAGGATGTCTGACATGGTTTTGTTGTCTTTGAAGTTAGGGGTAATTATTAATTGGTTATCGTTTCTCCAGTATCTCGGTGGCCACGAAGTCGGCTTCGTGACCTTCGGGGGCATGTTGCTTGATGAAGTTGGGGAAGAAGAATACCTTCAAAACGGCAAACATGATGAACAGCTTGATAAGGATGATGGCCCACAGGGTGCGCCCAAGCGTCATGTGGCGGAAACCGTCGTAATAGAGGTCGTAGACACGATAGAGGAAGCTCTGCTTGTTCATAGGCTTGACGTAAGGTTAGCTGGTGCAAATATACGCTTTTTTTTGTGAACGGCCAAGCGTTGAGGGGAAAAATGTCGCGCGGGGAACCCCTTTTCTGTGAATAATTGCTAAAGTTACGGCCATTGTACGCCGCTGTTCACGAAAAAAGACTATATTTGCACTCGTTTTTAACGCATTATCGAGAAAAGATGAAACGGATATTAGGACTCTTTCTTCTGGCGGGACTGGCAACGGCCGCTGAGGGACAGCGTCTGTTGTCGCTCGACTCTTGTAGGGCCATGGCACTGCGCAACAACAAGCAGATGAGTGTGGCACGCGTAAAGCAACAGGTAGCGAGGAACATTCGCAAGTCGGCACGCACGAAGTATCTGCCCCACGTCAGCGCATTGGGTGGCTATGTATGGACAAGCAAGGAAATATCCCTGTTGAACGATGACCAGAAGAGTGCCCTGTCGAACCTGGGTACCAATATCACCACGGGAATAGGACAGCAAGCCGGACAATCCATGAGCCAGCTTCCTCAGGGTGTCTTGGGCGTGTTGGGCAATATGGGTATTACACCGGAAGGTCTGCAACAGCAGCTTACAGGCTCGCTCTCGCAGCTGGCCGGGCTGGGCAACGGAATAGGGCAGCGCTTCGTGGATGCATTGCATACAGACACACGCAACGTGTTTGCCGGTGCTATTATGTTGACACAGCCCGTGTTTATGGGGGGGGCCATCGTGGCTATGAACAAGATGGCTGACATCAACGAGACGATGTCCGCCTACTCCTTGGAGGCCCGTCGCCAGTCGACACTCTACAGCATCGACCAGGCCTACTGGCAGGTGGTGTCATTGTGTTATAAACAACGACTGGCACAAGGCTACCTTGACTTGGTGCAGCGGTTGGACGGCGATGTACAAAAGATGATTCAAGAGGGCGTGGCTACCCGTTCGGAAGGGTTGAGCGTCAGCGTAAAGGTGAACGAGGCTGAGATGGCACTGACCAAGGTTAACGATGGCCTGATACTGTCAAAGATGTTGCTTTGCCAACTCTGCGGACTCCCCCTTGACGAGCAGGTGACACTGGTTGATGAGGAGAGTAATAACCTTGTCATGGAAGAATCATCAGGGACTTCTCCCCTCCTCCCTCCTGCTTCCCCAGCAGAAACAGACAACCGCCCGGAGTTGAAGCAACTGCAGGGCATGGTGGATATGAGCCGCCAGCTGACTAATATTCTCAAGGCAGGCAACCTGCCACAGGTAATGTTGACGGGTGGCTATGCCGTCACGAATCCCAACTTGTTCAATGGTTTCCAGCGGAAGTTTGCCGGTGTGTGGAATGTCGGTGTACTTGTGCGTGTGCCTATCTGGAACTGGGGCGATGTCGCTTACAAGGTGAGAGCCTCGAAGGGGGCTACCACCATCGCTTCGCTGGAATTACAGGATGCCCGTGAGAAGATAGCCTTGCAGGTCAGTCAGGGACGCTTCCGCGTGACGGAGGCCAACAAGAAGCTGGCGTTAGCACTGGCCAGCACCAAGAAGGCCGACGAGAACCTGCGCACAGCCAATTTGGGATTCCGCGAGGGTGTTATTTCGTCGACCGTCGTCATGGAAGCACAGACCGCCTGGCTTCAGGCTCAGTCGCAGAAGATAGATGCAGAAATAGATGTCAAACTCAGTCATGTGAACCTGCAGAAGGCACTTGGCACATTAGAATAAAGGAATAAGAGATATGAGCGCAAGAACACAGCATAACAACATCCTGTATGCAATCCTTGGATTTGCAGCAGTGGTAGCCATCGTGGCATTAATCGGCTTCTTCACCTTGGGCCGCGACCCTGAGCTCATTCAGGGGCAGGTGGAAGTCAGTGAGTATCGTGTGTCAAGCAAGGTGCCCGGACGCATCTTGGAAATTCGCGTCAAGGAGGGCGACTACGTCAAGGTGGGCGACACCCTGGCCATCCTCGACGCCCCAGAGGTACGTGCCAAGATGGAACAGGCACGCAGCGCCGAGAACGCTGCATCGGCTCTGGAACTGAAGGCCCAGAACGGTGCCCGCGAGGAGCAGATACGTGGTGCCTACAACCTGTTGCAGCAGGCCAAGGCTGGACTGGAGATAGCCGAGAAGTCTTACCAGCGCATACAGCGCCTCTTTGACGAGGGCGTCGTCAGTGCTCAGAAGCGTGACGAGGTGTATGCCAGTTACAAAGCCATGGAGGCACAGTGCAAGGCCGCAGAGAGCCAGTACGACATGGCCCGCAATGGTGCCCGCCGCGAGGACAAGTTGGCCGCCGCCGCACAGGTGGGCCGTGCCAAGGGTGCCGTTCAGGAAGTCAACTCCTATATCCACGAGACGGTTCAGACAGCTCAGATGGAGGGAGAGGTGACGGACATCTATCCGAAGGTCGGCGAACTGGTCGGCACGGGCTCGCCTATCATGAGCGTGGCTGTGATGAGTGACCTTTGGGGCACCTTCAACGTCCGCGAGGACCAGTTGGGCGGTATGCAGTTGGGCAGTACCTTCAAGGCTTTTGTGCCAGCCTTCAACAAGGAGGTGGAGATGAAGGTTTACTATCTTAAGGACATGGGGTCGTATGCGGTGTGGAAGGCCACCAAGGCCAATGGCGAGTACGACCTGAAGACCTTTGAGGTGAAGGCCCGTCCTACGGAGAAGTTCGAGGGATTGCGTCCAGGCATGTCGCTGATTATAAAGTAATCGAGGGGCAAGGGCATCCCTCCCCAGAGAGTAATCATAAGGTTCAAAGGATAAAGCGCAAGGTTCAAAGGTGCAGACGCTGACGCTTATATATCATGTTATGATGCGGGAGCTACTTATCCTGCGACGGAATCACATCTACCGTTTCTGCATGGTGGCTTTCCCCATTCTGGTCATCTTCTTCTTCACATCTATTATGGACGACGGCGTGCCCGAAAGTCTTCCCGTGGGAGTTGTAGACTTGGATAACACGTCGACCACGCGTTCGTTGACGCGGCGGTTGGACGGTTTCCAGATGTCGAGGGTCGTGGCCCGCTATCCGAGCCTTTATGAGGCTCGGCGTGCTATTCAGCGCAACGAGATATACGGTTTCCTCTATATCCCACAAGGCACCACCGAGAAGCTGCTGTCCAGTCGGCAGCCCAAGATTTCCTACTATTATTCAAACACCACGCTGGCCGCAGGCTCCATGGTGATGAAGGACATGAAGACCATCTCTACGCTGGGTTCGGCGGCTGTGGGCCAAGCCACCATGCGTGCCCGAGGGGTTCCCAACCGACAGATGCAGGCCCTGCTGCAGCCCATAAAGGTAGACCTTCACCAGATAGCCAACCCTTGGAGCAGCTACAATGTCTACCTGACCACCGTCATGGTGCCGGGCATCATCATGCTGTTCATCTTTCTCATATCCTCCTATTCGTTAGGCACTGAGCTGAAGTTCAACTCGTCGAAGGATTGGCTGGCCATGGCCGACGACCGGATGCTGGTGGCCCTCATCGGCAAGTTCCTGCCCCAGACCATCATCTGGCTCGCTATCGTCTTCGGCTATCAGTGGTATGTGTTCTGCCATCTGCAGTTCCCGCAACAGGGCGGGCCGTGGATGCTCGTGCTGTTGGGCCTCATGCAGGTGCTGGCCTCGCAGGGTTTCGGCATTTTTGCCTTCGGACTGATGCCCTCGCTGCGCATGTCGATGAGTGTCTCGTCGCTGTGGGCCGTGTTGAGCATATCGATGGCCGGTTCGGCGTTCCCCGTTATGGGTATGGACGCCCCCCTGCAGTCGCTGTCGTGGCTGTTTCCCCTGCGCCACTACTGGATGCTCTACCAGGCCTGTGTGTTCAACGGCTTCCCGCTGGTGGAGGTCTGGTTCCACTTTGCAGCCCTGGCGGCCTTCATGCTGCTGCCGTGGCTTGTGCTACGTAAGATTAAGAATGCCATGCTGACCTATGTCTATATTCCATAGCTTATATAAGGGCATACAGGATGCCTGCTACATCTGGCACAAGGAGATGACGCGGGTGTTCAAGGATGAGGGAGTGCTCATCTTCTTCATCGTTGTGCCGCTGGTCTACCCGTTGCTTTACTCGTGGATATACAATAACGAGGTGGTGCGCGAGGTTCCCGTGTGTGTCGTCGACCAGTCGCACTCGCACCTCTCCAGGAAGTTCATCCGCATGTGCGACGCCTCGCCAGACGTCCACGTGAAATACTACGCTCAGGACCTTGACGAGGCCAAGTCGCTGGTCAGTCGCCAGTTGGTGAAGGGCGTCTATCTCATACCCTCCTCCTTCGAGGCCGACACCTACGGTCTGCGGCAGGGTGTCGTCAGCGTCTATTGCGACATGAGCCTCATGCTGACCTACAAGGCCATCTTCCAGACGGCCCAGATGGTGACCATGGAGATGGGTACCGAGCTCAAGAAGCAGGTCGGGGGCTTTCAGACTAAGCGCGAGGCAGCCATCGCCACCCAGCCGCTGGCCTACGACGACGTGCCCCTGTTTAGTCCTGCCGGAGGCTACGGTTCAGGCATTCTGCCCGCCGTGCTTATGCTTATCCTGCAGCAGACGCTGGTGCTTGGCATCGGTCTCTCGGCTGGTACGGCCCGTGATGAGAACCCCTACCGCATGCTCATTCCTGCCGGCGACAAGCGCTACAATAATGCCATGCCCATCATCATGGGCAAGTTCATGTGCTACTTCATGATTTTCTGTGTCATGGGAGTCTGGCTGTGCGCTGCCGTGCCCCGCCTGTTCCACTTCCCGCAGTTGGCCACGTGGCAGTCGCTGCTGGCTATTATGTTGCCTTACATCATGGCCTGCATCTTCTTCGGCATCATCATGTCCTGCCTGGTCAAGTATCGCGAGAACGTCATGCTGCTCGTGGTCTTCATTTCCGTGCCCCTGCTGTTCATGACTGGTGCGTCATGGCCTCAAAACAATATCCCCGGCATTTGGCAGGGCGTCAGCTATCTCTTCCCCAGCACCTTCGGTGCGAGAGCCTTTATCCGTCTTAACTCCATGGGTGCCTCGCTGACCGACGTGATGAGCGAGTATCGCATCCTGTGGCTTCAGACCTTCGTCTACTTCCTTGTGGCGCTGCTCGTCTACCGCTACCAGATTTACAGTTCACGCCGTCAGGCCATTGAGCGCCTCATGTTCCTTAGGCACAACCGGAAAAAGCCTTCGGCTAATTGACAACGGACCATTGACAATGAAGAAAGGACCGCGCTTGGCGGTCCTTTCTCTTTGTCTGTTGTTGGTGGGGCTTTACCTGACCACCTTCTTCGTGACGGTTCGTCCGTCGGCCATGCGGTCTACGCGGATATTGATGCCATGTTGCGGCTGCTGCAGGCGACGGCCGTTCAGGTCGTAGTATTCCGTGCTGACGGGTGTGCCGATGGTCACTGCCGTGGCGATGCCCGTGGGGTCAGCGATGACACCCTTGATGGTGATGTTGGCGAAGCCCACGTCCTTGAAGCTGTCGCCGTTGTCGTTATGGAAGCTCAGTTCGTAGAGGTTGATGACGAACGATGAGGTGCCGTCCTTGGCCGTCGACTGGTTAGCC
>Ga0247608_10002191_pt1 | contig 25128 bp, 19 predicted proteins | sample 176DNAGHGlowgp2_FD_193490 | JGI IMG/M metagenome (GOLD analysis project Ga0247608, IMG submission 193490) | Sheep rumen microbial communities from Palmerston North, Manawatu-Wanganui, New Zealand - 1766 DNA GHGlow gp2 | ecosystem: Host-associated > Mammals > Digestive system > Stomach > Rumen ... | reverse complement strand
TGGATTCTCGTGCCGCTGATACTCGCGGGGTGGGCGGGCGTCTGCCTGGTGGTGCGCTACATCCAGAATGTCGAGCCCGACAAGAACCTGAAGGTGTTCTTCTCTCGCCCGATGTGGATCAACATGCTGGTGCTGTCGGTGATGATGATGATTGTGGCCGCCGTGAGCAACACTAACGCCGTGTTCCACTACCGCATGAAGGCCGAAATCTGTCTGCTGCGCGGCGATTACGAAGGAGCCCTTGATGCCGGATGGGAGTCGCTCGAGAGCGATGCCGACCTGCAGATGATCCGCATGTATGCGATGGCGCAGCGCGGCGAGTTAGGCCAGCGCCTGTTTCATTACCCCATCGTGGGCGGCAGCAACATGATGCTCCCCACGAGCGGAGCCACCAGCTTTGTGCGCTACCCAGTAGACAGCCTCTACCGCGCCCTCGGGGCAAGGCCCGCGCGAAAGATGCTCCCAACGACCTACCTGAAGGCTCTCGCCCGCCGTGCTGCCCTTACTGCAGACAGCCTCGGCGACGGCGGCAGGGCCACCGGCGGGCAGTCGGAGGCGATGATCCGCGACTACGTGCTCTGCGGCCTGCTCATCGACAGGCAGCTCGATGCGTTCGTCGACCAGCTGCGCGTCAGCTATGTCTCGGGAGATTCGCTCGACACGGAGAGCCTGCCACAGCACTACCGCGAGGCCCTGACGCTCTATAATCACCTCCGACGCCACCCCGCGCTCATATATCGCAACCCCGTGATGGAGGAGGACTTCCAAAACCTGCAGGAGCTGGAGCGGAAATACCCCGACGCGACGGAACGCCAGGGGAAAGTGGAGGATTTGTACGGCCTCACCTATTACTATTACTATTATTATGCCCGATCCCGACCCCAGCGACGACTATGATCCCAATGCGTAGGAAGAACTACAAATGATACGGATAATCCGAGATTTTTGATTTAAACGAATTTCACGAATTGTACGAATCTGGCATGTTCCCCTCGATGATCAATTGCCAGTTAATTCGTATAATTCGTGAAATTTGTAGTCTGTATTTCTAATCCGAGAAATACCTGAGTATTATCAGAACTTGTAGCGCAGGCCGCCGCAGAGCGTACCCTTTTCGCCCAGACCGGCCTCCACAAAGCCGCGGATGTTCCTGCCGCCGAACTCAATGCCTAAGGCTGTGGCCTGAAACATGAACGAGGTGATGGTCTCGTCCTTGGCTTCGCTGTCGGCTCTCTTCGCAGCCTCGTTGCCAGAGATAGAGGCGAACAGCACACCGGCCGACAGGGCCGAATACATGCCGAAGTGCTTCTTGCGCAGCCAGTTGAACTTCATCGAGGGCATCAGCGTGATGTAGGTCTCGGAGAGGTCCGTCTGATTCGTCTTTTCGTCGATGGCCTTGCATCCGGCATACACACCCACGCCGCCGACTGCCACGACGGGCGAGAGGTGGTAATAATACTCCACACCGATAGGGCCCCACCAGGAGCTCTGGTCGCCGGCTGCTGCAGAAAATATGGTGCTGTAGATAGAGAGAATGTTGGATGCCGATTCGACACCATAGAACACACCGATTTCGTTCTTCAACTCGTCCTGTGCATTCACGTTCATCGTAGCCATCATCGCGGCTACTGCTATCAAAATGATCTTTTTCATATTATTGTTTGTAAATCTGCTTGCGCGATAGTTTATTGATAGAGGAATCGCTTGATCGACTTTTTGGGAGTCTTCTCAAACTCTTGCTCCTGTAGGATGATCTCAGAGATCTTCTCATAGGCGGGCAGCATCTCGTTAAGCCCGTTGCGGTTCTGCTCCATGATGTTTTTGATGTCCTCGACCGTGAAGTTGGTGGCACTGGCCTCGTCGTAGTCGGGGTAGACGAGTGCGACGAGCTTGTTGTCGCGCTGCACGACGATGCTCTCCACGACGAGCGTCATCGAGTTGAGTTTGTCTTCAATCTCCTCGGGATAGATGTTCTGTCCGCTGGGTCCGAGCAGCATATTCTTCGAACGGCCGTTGATGTAGACGTTGCCGTAGGCATCCATCGTGCCCAGATCGCCTGTGTGGTACCAGCCGTCGCGGTCGATGGTCTCATTGGTGGCCTCCTGGTTCTTATAGTAGCCGAGCATCACGTTGGGACCCTTGGTGAGGATCTCGCCGGGGATGTGCCGCGGGTCGGGGGAGTCGATCTCCACCTGCATGTGCAGGGCAGCCCGTCCGCAGGAGCCTTGGGCGAAGGTGTGCCAGTCGCTATAGCAGATGATGGGTGCGCACTCGGTGGCGCCGTAGCCCACGGTGTAGGGGAAGTCGATGCGCTTGAGGAATCGCTCCACCTCCTGGTTGAGGGCTGCGCCGCCGATGATCACCTCGTACATCTTTCCGCCGAAGGCCTTGAGCACTTCCTTGCAGATCATCTCGCGCACCTTTTTGGAGATGACGGGCATCTGCAGCAGCAGGCGCATGCGGTTGTTCTGTATCTTGGGGAACACTTTCTTGCGGATGATCTTCTCGATGATGAGGGGCACGGCAATCACGATGACGGGCTTGATCTCGGCCAGCGCCTGCGCGATGATGGCGGGCGAGGGCACACGGTTGAGATAGAAGACATGACAGCCGTGGAGGAACTCGAAGATGAACTCGAAGGCCATGCCGTACATGTGGGCCATGGGCAGCATGGATATGACCTTGTCGCCGGCCTTGATGGTCTTGCCCAGCACGTCGCAGGCGAAGTCGTAGTTCGACCAGAGGGCGCGGTAGGGGATCATCACGCCCTTCGAGAAGCCCGTGGTGCCGCTGGTGTAGTTGATGACAGCCAGTTCGTCGGGATTCTGCTCGATGTAATAGTCCACATGTTCCTTGCGGAAGTACTTGGGGAATTTCTTGCCGTAGAGCTCGTTGAGGTGCTCGCGGGCGTAGGTGAGCTTGTCAGTGCGACTCACCATCAGCGAGTAGTCGGGATTGTTAATGATACCTTCGAGGGTGGGCATCGCCATCGGGTCGATAATGGTGGCCACGTGGTCGCCCACGAACAGCAGGCGGGCCTCGGAGTGGTTCACGATGTTATGGATCTGCTCGGCATTGAACTCGTGCAGGATGGGAACGGCGATGGCGCCGTAGGTGAGTGTCGCCAGGAAGGCAACGGCCCACTGCGAGGAGTTGCGGCCACAGAGGGCTATCTTGTCGCCCTTCTGGATGCCACTGTTCTCGAAAAGGATGTGCACTTTCTCGATCTTTCTTGCCACATCATGGAACTGAAGCGTCTGGCCTTTGTAGTCGGTCAAAGCATCACGGTCCCAATTGTCGATGATGCTTTTCTGTATAAGCGCGTTGAAACTTGGTAGCTGCTCCATATTAGTAGTTTTTATATAAGTAGCGTTTGATACTCTTTTTAGGTGTCTTGGCAAATTCCTCTTCGTGGAGGATAATCTGTGAGAGTCGGCTGTAGGCGGGCAACGTATCATTGAGTTCCTTGCGGTTCTGCTCCATGATCTGTTCGAGTTCCTGCTTGCTGAAGTTGATCATTTCGTCTTTGTCGGGGTGTACGAGCGCTACGAGCTTGTCGCCTCGCTGGATGACCACGCTCTCCGACACCATCGTCATGGAATTGAGCTGGTCCTCGATCTCCTCGGGATAGATGTTCTGTCCGTTGGCACCCAGAAGCATGTTCTTGATGCGTCCGCGGATGAACAGATGGTCGGAGTAGGAGAGAGTGCCCAGGTCGCCAGTATGATACCAGCCTTCCTCATCGATGGCCTGACGCGTGGCTTCATCGTCCTTGTAATAGCCCGTCATGACATTGCAGCCACGTGTGACAATCTCGCCGGCGATATTGGCGGGATCGCTGGAAAGGATCTTCACCTCCATACGGTCGACGGGCTTGCCACAACAGCCGGCCACGAATTCCTTATAGTCGCAATAGGAGATCAGGGGTGCGCACTCGGTGGTACCATAGCCCACGGTGATGGGGAAGTTAATGCTCAGCAGGAACTCCTCGACCTCTTTCGAGAGGGCTGCACCGCCCACGATGATCTGATAGAAATTGCCGCCGAAAGCATTGTAGACCTCTTTGCAGATACGGTCCTTCACCTTTTTGCTCACCACAGGCATCGCCAACAACAGGCGCATGCGGTTGTTCTGGATCTTGGGGAACACCTTCTTGCGGATGATCTTCTCCAAGATGAGCGGTACGGTGACGATGAGCGTAGGACGAACATCGATGAAGGCCTGGGCTATGATGGCGGGCGATGGCAAACGGGTGAGGAAAAACAGATGGCAACCATGACAGAAGCCGAAGAGAAACTCTACCGCCATGCCGTACATGTGGGCCATCGGAAGGATGCTCAGCAGGTTGTCGCCGGGCTTGATCATGGTGCCCAGACGATTGATGATGAACTCGATATTGCCCCAAAGCGAGCGATAGGGGAGCATGACACCCTTCGAGTGGCCTGTAGTGCCACTGGTGTAATTGATAAGCGCCAACTCCTCGGCCTCATCCTGATGATAGCTGACATGCTCTCGACGGAAGGCCATCGGATACTTGCTGCCGAACATCATATTCAAATGTTCGCGCGCGTAGGTCAGCTGTTCGGAACGACTGAGCATCAGCGAGAAATCGGGTATGTTGATGATACCCTCCAAAGCAGGCATCTCGTCGGGGTTGATGGTCTTCACGGCAAAGTCGCCAATGAAGAGAATCTTCGACTCGGAGTGATTGACGATATTGTGAATCTGTTCGCCATTGAACTCGTGGAGAATAGGCACTGCTACAGCTCCATAGGTGAGAGTGGCCAGAAAAGCCACCGCCCAATGGGCTGAGTTACGTCCGCAGATGGCAATCTTGTCGCCTTTCTTTACATTGCTATTCTCAAAGAGGATATGTAGTTTTTCGATCTTGCGGGCAACATCGTGAAACTGAAGGGTGGCACCCTGATAGTCTGTCAGTGCATCCTGATCCCAGTTGTCGATAATGGCACGCTGTATATATGCGTTGAAGCTGCTAAACGAATCCATTATAATTGCACAAATTTCAAATTTTTGTGCAAAGGTATATCATTTCTTGCACATTCACAAAAAAAATGTGCAAAAATTAACCTTTATTTACTCATATCGCATCGATTTCGCGGGATGGATATGCGAAATCAGATAACTTGGTGCTATCAGCACGAAAACACAAATGATTAATGTGGCAATGTTGATCAGTAAGAACAGGGGGATGTTCACCTCCATCGGCGCTTCGCTGACGTAGTAGGTCTGAGGGTCGAGCTTTACCAGTCCCGTATAGTTCTGCAAAGCGATGATAACAGCTGCTATCACATTGCCAAGCAGCAAACCCTGCCCGATGATAAAGGCGGCAAACCATAGGAACGTATGGCGGATGGTCTTGTTGCGGGCACCCAAGGCTTTCAGTACACCAATCATCTGCGTGCGTTCGAGAATGATAATAAGCAGACCGCTGATCATGGTGAAGCCGGCCACACAGACCATCAGCACGAGGATGATCCACACATTGATGTCGAGCAGCTCCAGCCAATTGAACACCTGGGGATAGGCCTCATAAATGGTCTGAGAGGAATAAGTGTTCATATCCTGATCGATCTGACGGTTCACTTTCTCTATGAATTCATCGGCTGTGACCTGCAGCTTGTCGAAATCGTTAACGATGATCTCGGCACCGCTGCACTGGTAGTCGGCCCAGTCGTTGAGCTTCCGAGTAGTGGCGAGATCGGTGAAGCAGAGAGCCTCGTCGAAACGTGTCATATTCGTCTGATAGACACCCGCGATGGTAAATCGACGGGTGCGCACGCTCTCGCCGATGAAGTAGGCGAAGATACGGTCACCGGCCTTCAGGCGCAGCTTGTCGGCAATCATTTTCGAGACGAGGATCTTATTGGTGCTGACTGTATCGCTGAACACGGGCATCTCGCCTTCTATGAGGTGCTGGCTCAGGAAGTTCAGGTCGTATTCAGGACCCACACCCTTGAAGATTACGCCCAGGAAATCGTCATCAGTCTTCAGGATGCCCTGCGCATAGGCATAGCGCTCCACATGCTTCACGCCAGAAATCTGTTCATAGCTCTTCATCACGCTGTCGTCGATGCAGATGGGATAGGAATCGCTGCTGAGGAAGGTGAGCATGTTTTGCACCTGGATATGGCTTCCGAAACCGACGACCTTATCACGAATGGTGTGCTTGAATCCGAGGACGACGCTCACGGTGACAATCATCACTGCCAGACCGATGGCCACGCCTATGGTGGCAATACGAATGGCGGGACGACTCACTTTCCGCTTGTCGCCCTTGTCGCTATAGATTCGTTTTGCTATGAAAAATGGGAAATTCAAGAACTTTGACGTTTGTGATTAATCTTCGTCAACGCGGCCGGGATAGGCTTCGAGGGCTTTACGCAGGACGAAGAGGGCACGCTCCAGATCTTTCTTCTTCAAGACGTAGGCGATACGCACCTGATTGATGCCTGCGCCAGGGGTGGTGTAGAAACCTGCAGCGGGCGCCATCATCACCGTCTCACCCTCGTACTCGAACTCTGCGAGACACCAGCGGCAGAATTTCTCCGCATCGTCGACGGGTAATTTAGCTACTGTATAGAAAGCTCCCATGGGGATGGGCGAATAGACACCGGGAATACGGTTCAGACCGTCAATCAAGCACTTACGACGCTCCACATATTCGTCGTACACGTCGCGCAGATAGTCTTCTGGAGTCTCCAGGGAGGCTTCAGCCACAATCTGTCCGATGAGGGGCGGGGAGAGGCGTGCCTGACAGAATTTCATCACGGCCTTGCGCACCTCGGCATTCTTCGTGATAAGGGCGCCGATACGGATACCGCACTCGCTATAGCGCTTCGACACAGAATCAATCAGAATGACGTTCTGCTCAATGCCTTCCAGATGGCAGGCAGAGATATAGGGCGAACCTGTATAAATATACTCACGATACACCTCGTCAGAGAAGAGATACAGGTCGTACTTCTTCACAAGGTCACGGATCTGGTTCATCTCACGACGGGTATAGAGATAGCCTGTGGGGTTGTTGGGGTTACAGATCATGATGGCACGCGTGCGCTCATTGATGAGTTCCTCGAACTTCTCCACCTTGGGCAATGAAAAACCCTCTTCTATGGTGGTGGCGATAGTGCGGATCCTAGCGCCAGCGGAGATGGCAAAGGCCATGTAGTTGGCATAAGCGGGCTCGGGCACGATGATTTCGTCGCCAGGATTCAGACAAGAAAGAAAGGCAAAGAGCACCGCTTCGGAACCACCTGAGGTGATGATGATATCATCGGCTGTCACGCGGATGTCGTATTTCGCGTAATAGTCCACCAGTTTCTCGCGATAGCTTAGGTAGCCTTGCGAGGGAGAATACTCGAGGATGTTACGGTCAATGGTTTTCAGGGCGTCGAGGGCCACCTGAGGTGTGGGCAGATCGGGCTGTCCGATGTTCAGGTGATACACTTTCGTACCTCTCTTTTTGGCGGCTGCGGCTAGCGGAGCAAGTTTCCTGATCGGCGACTCCGGCATCTCCAAACCGCGTACGGATATCTCTGGCATTTGATCAATTTATTTATAAAACGGTGCAAAGGTACGAAAAAAAAGTGAAAAAAGAAATTATTTCAATTTTATTTTGTACTTTTGCACGTCAAAACTTGTGTAAATATGAATTACGAAGAACTTGTAGAAACCCGTGACGTACGGAAGTCCAATAAGGTGAAAATGCCTTTTGGCTTTTTCCATAAGCGCCAGATTGACGGCAAGTACAGTAACTTCGTGGAGTTCCTTGATGAACTCTCCGACAACATTCTCTTCGCAGAGTGTCTGAAAAAGGACTGCGAGATCGCTGCACAGATCAGCGACAGACACCAGCTGCACTACACGCCTAATGCGGAGGGGTCGGATGGCATCTATGCCGTTGCTGTAGAGCCAGGCAACTACCTCACAGTAGGGCAACTGTTGAACGAGGTGCCTTCGGTGGTGGCGCAGAAAGGTTTCCTGGAGAACACCATCAAGGATTTGATGGAACTCACTATCAAACTCAACGAAAAAGAGGTTCAGCAAGTGTGTTTCGCACCGTCAAACGTCTTTGTTCGTAAAAATGACTATGATGTGCGTCTATTGCTGCACGGTTCTCCTTTTTACCGCTTAGGAGCCTACGATACGCTCTATGAGGGCATTGAGGAGTATATTGCGCCAGAGGTGCTTCGTGGCGAGGTGCCTACAGACCGAAGCGATGTCTACGGCTTGGGTAAGTTCATCGAATATCTCAATGCCTCATCGGGGATGCCCTTCTACCTGAAATCGGTTATCAAAAAGGCAACGGCTGAAGATCCTGAAGCTCGCTATGCGACAGTGGCCGATTTCCGCAAGGCACTCTCACAACGTAAGGCCACTTTCAAGTCGGCTGTCACATCGCTCAGCGCCATTGCTATCGCTCTTATCTTAGTGGGCCTTTTCTTTACTCTTACACCTGACACAGAGATGGTGGAGTTCGTGAAGCCCGTAGAGGAACCCATCAGTGAAGAGCTGTTAGATGAGGGTTTCGATCCTTCTACGGAATTGGGGGCTGCTGCGGACTCTGCTACAATAGCCGAAGCTATCAAGGAATACCAGATGAAGGATTCTGACAAGATTGACGAGAAGAAGATCCGTGAGTTTGAGGCCAAGGGCGAGGCTATTTTCCGCAAGCAGTTCTCGAAAGAGGCCGAACGTGTGCTCTCTGGTGTCTACAACAGTCGTACGATGAACAGTGGGCAGAAATCGTTCGAGGATGCTAGCGGCAAGGCGATGGAGGAACTCGTCGAGAAGCAGATTGAGCTGAGTGAACATTCGGCATTGCCTTCAGAGAAGAGTCAACGTATTGCCTCCGAGATCATCGAACAGATTACGGAACGCAAGAAAGCAGAAATGAGCAAAAAGGGGGAATAGGGTAGAGTTTCGGTTTACAGTTTAGAGTTTATAGTTAATAGTTTAGAGTTTATAGTTTATAATGAGATCAAGAACAGCAGAATGGTTTGAGTGCAAGATCCGTTATGAAAAAGTAATGGAAGACGGATTGCAGAAAAGAGTATCAGAAAATTATGTCGTCGATGCGTTGAGCTTCTCTGAGGCAGAGGAACGTATCATTGAGGAGATGTCACATTACATCAGTGGACAGTTCGACGTCATCGACATCAAGAAAGCTACATACAAGGAAATCTTCTTTGCCGACAGCGACAGCGCTGACAAATGGTATAAGGCAAAGCTGAAGTTCATCACCATCGATGAGAAGACTGCCAAGGAGAAGACCACAGCTGTGAACTACCTGATACAGGCCGGTTCTTTTAATGGAGCAGTGAAGAATATCGAGGAGGTGATGGGTAGCACGATGATCGACTATGTCATCGCCACTGTCTCAGAAACGCTCCTAATGGATGTTTATGAGCACAAATAATGCTAATCTATGTATGATGTAAAGACTCATCTTCATGAGGTGAAAAACCAGTTGCCACGGGATGTCCGCCTTGTGGCGATTAGCAAGTATCACCCCAACGAATATATTGAGGCAGCCTACGCTGAAGGACAACGCATCTTTGGTGAGAGTCATGAACAGGAACTGCGCCAGAAACACGAGCAGTTGCCAAAGGATATCGAGTGGCATTTCATTGGTCATCTGCAGACAAACAAAGTGAAATACATTGTTCCTTACGTGACGATGATTGAAGCAGTCGACTCCTTAAAACTTCTCAAGGAAATCAACAAACAAGCCAAGAGATGCGACCGTATTGTTAAAGTGTTACTTGAACTACATATCGCTGAGGAATCCACCAAATATGGTCTGACCCTTGATGCTTGTCGGGAGTTGCTCAAAGGGGGAGAATGGCGAGAGATGAAGCATGTACAGATTTGTGGTCTGATGATGATGGCATCGTTTGTCGACAATCAGGAACAGATTCGACATGAGATGCAGACCGCAGCCGATTTCTTCGATGAGGTAAAAGCGTGCTATTTTTCCGACGACGTTGCGTTCTGTGAGCGTTCGTGGGGCATGAGCGATGACTTCCAAATAGCTTGCGAAACGCGTTCTACGATGGTCCGTATCGGAACCGCTATCTTTGGTCCCCGCGTTTATTGAAGTAGTATTGGTCGCGCTTCCTCGTAATCTTCCCATTATTGATGGCATGTACAGGACAATAATGATAGCAGGCCAAACATGAGGTACACCGTCCGTTGTGCAACCACACGGGTGGTGTACCTTGTATATTATTCACAGGACAAACTTTCTGACATTTGCCACACTGGATGCATTTGTCGGCATTGACGGTAAACTTCTTGTCATGCACCATCTTCTTGTTGAAGTATTCGCCGATTACGTATGAGAAGAGACCTGGCATTGGACCTTTGTCGAGTTGCTCGATGCCTCGTCTGCATTCTTTGATGATATTGATGATGTGAGGCAGCTGGTGGCGCGCCACATCGATTTTCATTGCCTCTTTTTCCTCGGGATCGGTCTTCATAAACGGAAGACAGACATAGCTCTCAGGCATTATAAGCGAGAATACCGATTCAGCCAGCAGCGCTTCGCCATTGGAGTCGCAGAGTTCCTTGTTGGCTGCTAAGTCTCGGTTCAAAATGGTCATCGTCTCAGCCATACTGTCACCACAAGTGGTGAGAGCCCAACAATACGGCTTGGATTCGTCTTGTGGATGGCGGATGACTAACTGTCGGATAAAATCTCTCACGATGCGAGGCACCTGCCAACCGTGCGTGGGGAAACAAAAGCCGATACGCTCTCCTTTGTCGAGGGTATAGCTATGACGACCTTCACGGAGTTCATCCGGGATATACAACAGTCGTTCACTAAGGGCCTTGGCGATTTGCTCTGCTGCCCACCTTGTATTGCCTGTTCCGCTAAAATAGAAAATCATATTAGTTTTAATTAATTTTGTGCAAATATACGAATAAGTAAGTAAAATACCAAAAAATTAAAATAAAATGTCTGAATTTATTTGGAGTGTATGGGGAGTTTGCCTAAATTTGCAGACGTGAACAGATGGCGTACTCTTTTTCTGCTCTTGATGGCAGTCGTTTCTCTCGATGGATTTTCACAACGAGACCTTGTGGTGGTCGATGTGGAAACGATGGTTCCTGTGGTGGGGGCTAATGTTGTCAGCCACGATGGCACCAGCATCACTGATTCCTTGGGACATGTAATGGTGTCTGACAGTTGTCTGTCGTTGTCATTCACACATGTCAATTACGAGAGCCGAATCATCAATGTCGCTGAGTTGCGTCGCGATACGGTGTTTATGATCTCCAAGCTGTTGAACATCAAAGAGGTGGTGGTGTTTGGAAAAGGCCCTTTGGAAGAGTTGTCGTTCGATATGAAAGAGGAACTGAGGCGGAAGACTATCGATGCGCAGTTGGCAGCAGCAAATCCCAACAGCGGCATTCAGGTGTTTGAGATTCTGAAGATGCTCATCCCGAAGAAGTGGCTTGCCAGCATCCGCAAGAGTCTTAAGAAGAATTCCAAAGAGGAACGTCTCAAACGGCTCCAGAAAGTTCTCGACGAATATTAGCTTCTCATTTCCCTAATGAAAAATCCCCGCTGATTAGGCGGGGATCTCTTGTTATTGGTTCATAAGATATTTCTTGAAATCTTCGAACTTCTTAGTCATAAGCACGCTCTGCTTCTCGCCCTTCATGAAGGCTGCCAGACGATTTGGAATCTCTACATCGATGTTCAGAATCTCATCGACCTTCTCCTTGAATTTCGCAGGATGAGCAGTCTCGCAGAACACGCCAATCTCACCAGACTGCAAACCATCGACGAGTGCCTGATAACCACAAGCGCCGTGAGGATCAAGTATGTAACCAGTCTCATTATAGCACTGTCGCATGGTCTCACGAATCTGCTCGTCACTATACGTTGCACCACTGATCAGGTTGGTGATACGATGATGCGTAGCCTCAGGCGTCAACTTGTTATTCTGGCTATAGAGGTTGATGATACGGGCAAAGTTAGAGGGGTCGCCCACATCCATTGCATTCGCCAATGTTTGCACACTGGCCTTGGGCTCGTATTTTCCTGACTGCAGATACTTATAGACAATATCGTTGGCATTATTGGCAGCGATGAAGCGCTTCACAGGAAGTCCCATCGCATGGCCGAAGAGAGCCGAGCAAATATTGCCGAAATTACCAGAAGGCACACACATGACGAAGTTGTCAGCTTTACCCAGTGCCTTCATGCGGGCGTAGGCATTGAAATAGTAGAACGCCTGAGGAAGAAAACGGGCCACGTTGATGCTATTGGCGGAAGTGAGTTTCATGTGCACATTCAACTCCTCATCCATAAAGGCTGATTTCACCAATGCCTGACAGTCATCGAAGACACCATCCACCTCGATGGCGGTGATGTTCTTTCCAAGCGTTGTAAACTGGCACTCCTGAATGGGGCTCACTTTTCCCTTGGGATAGAGCACATACACATGAATGCCCTCCACACCGAGGAAGCCATTAGCCACTGCAGAGCCTGTATCGCCAGAAGTTGCTACAAGGACATTGATCAGATGATTCTGAGCATTCTGTTTGCTCTGAGTGAAAAATTTCAGCAGACGCGCCATAAAGCGGGCACCCACATCCTTGAAGGCAAGGGTAGGGCCATGAAAGAGCTCTAGGGCATAGATGTTATCCTTGACCTTCACCACAGGACAATCAAATGCCAGTGTGTCATAGACGATATCCTGCAGGGCATCTTGATCGACATCCTCGCCAAAGAATGCACTTGCCACAGTATAGGCGATCTGTTGGAAGGACATCTCCTGGATGTTGTCGAAGAACACCTTCGGAAGTATCTTGATTTCTTCGGGCATATAAAGACCGCGGTCTTCTGCTAAGCCTTTTACGACGGCCTTCTGGAGGTCGGCGATGGGGGCTTTTCCGTTTGTACTATAGTAATTCATGTCTTTTTAAATGTTTGAAGTCTATGATATCTTCATAAAGGTGTCCATAAACTGAGCGTGACGCAGGAGACCATAGGAGCCTGATGCACATGACACTTCGTCGTATTGCTGTACATCGTCGGGCTTGATGCCACGATACCAGATAAGGAACGGCACAGCCTGTCCTACGTGGATGCGCATCTCTACGGGTGTGAGATGATCGGGCAACACTGCGATACAGACGGGCTCTTTCCATGCGCATACCTCATTATATATGGGCGTGATCAGTCGCTGGTCAAGATATTCGATGGTCTTCATTTTCAGTTCCAGGTCGCCATCATGCCCTGCTTCATCGCTGGCCTCCACATGTACGAACACAAAATCGTCGCGCTCAAGCGCCTTGATAGCTGCCTCCGCCTTTCCCTCGTAGTTGGTGTCAGATAGGCCTGTGGCACCTTTCACACGGATAATCTTCATCCCTGCGTAGTGGCCGATGCCTCGTATCAGGTCTACAGCTGAGATCACAGAGCCAGACTTCACCTGCGGGTAGCGCTTCATCAGTGTCTCCATCGAAGGACGATAGCCACCGCTCCAAGGCCAGATGCTGTTTGCCTGACGCTCACCTCGTTTGGCACGCTCGATGTTGAAGGGATGTGCCTTGAGCAATTCCTGTGATTTGAGGATAAGCTCATTCAACAGGTCTGCCGTCTCTTCAGGCGAAAGTCTGATGGAGCCTGAATGATGCACAGCATTACGCGATTCGGCTTTCACCAGCAGCGGATACCATTCCTGATTGGGATGATCGTGGGGAGGGGCACAGACAATGTGCTTATTGCCACCTTTGATGATGAGCAGATGACGGTATTGAATACCTGTGATAAACTTCACGCGCTCGAAACCATAACGCTCGTTGACGGGTGCTGCCAGATGCTCGTTGAGATATTTAATCAGCACATCACCATCGGCCGTTTCCAGATTACCACCGTTATGCGTGATAATCTTTCCGTCTTCCAGTGTGATGATGTTACAACGCAGAGCCAGATCGTCGTCAGCCATCTCGTAGCCTATCGATGCAGCCTCCAAAGGTCCGCGACCTTCATACACACGATTCAGATCATAGCCGAGAATAGCGGTGTTGGCCACTTCTGAACCAGGGGGAAATCCCTCAGGCACAGTCAACAGCCTTCCACAACGTCCTTCACGGGCCATTTTGTCCATCGTTGGCTTATGGGCGCATTGCAGCAAGGTCTTGTCTCCCAGTCTCTTCACAGGAAGATCAGCCATGCCGTCGCCAAGAATGATAATATGTTTCATATTAGATATTGGCGATACTCATGATGTTTGCAAACACACCAGCGGCTGTAACAGCAGCACCGGCACCATAACCCTGAATCAGCATCGGGTACTCCTTATAGCGCTCAGTGGTGAGCAGCACGATATTGTTAGAGCCTTCAAGACCATAGAACGGGTGTCCGTAAGGCACTTCCTTCAGGGCAACGCTTGTTTTAAACGACGAAGGGTTCTGCTCGTCGGCTTCCATCGTAGCCACAAAGCGCCAACGCTTGTTCTCTGCCTCGAGCACCTTACGACGGGCCTCGAAATCTGCATCGAGCTCAGGCAGCTTCTTCCAGAAATCATCAATCGAACCCTCAAAGTAGCTGTCAGGCACGAAGAGATGCTTCTCCACATCATCCTGTTCCACCTGATAGCCAGCCTCACGGGTGAGGATGACCAGCTTACGGATCACATCGGTACCACTCAAGTCGATACGCGGATCGGGTTCAGAGTAACGCTGCTCCTTAGCTCTGCGGACGGTTTCTGAGAAGGGGACATCAGCCGCTATCTCGTTGAAGATAAAATTCAGCGTACCACTCAGGATGGCCTCGATCTTCAGGATCTTATCACCCGAGTTACAGAGGTCGTTGATGGTACCGATGATCGGCAGACCAGCACCTACGTTGGTCTCATAACGGAACCATACGCCGCGGTCACGGGCTGTCTGGCGCAGTTTGATATAACTGTCATAATCGCTCGAAGCAGCAATCTTATTCGCTGCCACCACAGAGATGTTATGCTCGAGGAAAGTCTGATAGAGCTGGGCTATCTGACGGCTGGCGGTACAATCGACAAACACGCTGTTAAAGATGTTCATCTTCACAATCTCATCGCGCATGTGCTCTGTATTGGCAGGATAGCCTGCACGCAGGGTAGACTCATAATTATCGAGGTCGATGCCATCGCGGTCAAGCACGAAGTTGTCGACATCGCTGATGCCCACCACATTCAGCTTCAGACGCTTGGTCTGCATCAGGTACTGTTGCTGGGTGCGAATCTGCTCCAGAAGCATACCACCTACCGTACCAATACCACAGATGAAGAGGTTCAGCACCTTGTATTCTGAGAGGAAGAACGAATCGTGGAGCACGTTGAGCGACTTACGCAGGAATTTTCCGTCGACCACGAACGAGATGTTCGTTTCCGAAGCGCCCTGAGCACAGGCAATCACCGAGATACCCGAGCGTCCGAGGGTGCCGAACAGCTTTCCGGCGATACCCGGTGTCTGCTTCATGTTCTCTCCCACGATGGCGATGGTTGCCAATCCGCTCTCCACCTGCATGGGGAACATAGCACCCGTCTCGATCTCCTTGGCAAACTCGGCGTTGAGCACCTCAGCAGCTGCCTGGGCATCCTCGTCGCGCACACCAATAGAGGTGGAGTTCTCCGACGATGCCTGCGACACCATGAACACTGAGATGCCCTTGTTGGCCAGTGTGGTGAAGATACGACGGTTCACACCGATCACACCCACCATCGAGAGACCCGTCACCGTGATGAGGGAGGTGCCCTTGATGCTCGAGATACCCTTGATGGGCTTATTGTCGTCCTCAATCTTTTCCTTGATGAGGGTTCCCGGATGTTCGGGATTGAAGGTGTTCTTCACCTTGATAGGTATATTCTTGACGCAGACGGGATAGATGGTCGGCGGGTAGATCACCTTCGCACCGAAGTTACAAAGCTCCATCGCCTCTACGTATGAGAGTTCATTAATCGTGTAGGCGCTCTTGATCACCTTCGGATCGGCAGTCATAAAGCCATCCACATCCGTCCAGATCTCCAGCGATTCGGCATTCAGCACGGCAGCGATGATAGATGCCGTGTAGTCAGAACCACCACGCCCAAGGTTTGTTGTCTCGTGGCTGTCGCGATCTCTGGCAATGAAGCCTGGCACCACATACACAGCCTTCTCGTTCATATCCTTGAAAGCCTCTTTTACCAATTCGGTGGTCAGATCGGCGTCAATCTGATGACGACCTTGTTTCTTCTCCGTGCGGATGAAGTCACGGGCGTTCATACGGATGCCGTTCTTGAACATCGCAGCCACAATGTGCGAGCTCAGACGCTCACCGTAACTCACGATGGTGTCTTCGGTTTTCTTCGACAGGTCGTGAATCAGATACACACCATAGTAGATACTCTTCAACTGGTCGAAGAGCTGGTCTACATTATTGAACAGATCCACACGCTTTTTATCGTCAGTGATGATCGTATCGATCAATTGGTGGTGACGTGTGACCATCGCGTCGAATTCCTCGCGATAATGCTCGTCACCGTTCTTAGCCATCTGCGATGCGGCAAACAGTTTATCGGTGATGCCGTTCAGTGCACTGACAACTACTACGACAGGTTGCGTCCGAGCCTCTGCCTCCACAATTTTCTTCAAGCTTAAAATGCTCTTTACGGAACCTACGGACGTTCCGCCAAACTTTAATACTTTCATATTCCTATGTTTTTAATTTCGACGGTGCCCCAATTACAAGCGAGGCCTGCTCCGCCATTGTTATTATTATTGATTTTTATCTTTATTCTTCTTTTTGGGTCGCTTGCGCTGGTTCTTACTGCCATTTCCGCGACTGTTCCAGCGTCCATGCCTTCGCGTATTGCTACGTTTTTTCTCACGTTTGGTATATTCGGGTCCCTCGCCAATACCCTCGGGCAACGGCCGCTTCTCGACTTCCTTTCCGAGGAAATGCTCTATCTGCTGGAACTTGTAGATATCTGTATCGCTGACGAAGGTGATGGCAGTACCATCACGGTCAGCACGGGCCGTACGTCCGATACGGTGCACATAGTCCTCTGCATCGTGGGGCACATCATAGTTGATCACCGTCAGGATATCATCGATGTCGATGCCTCGCGCCACGATATCCGTAGCCACGAGCACATCCACCTGACCTGCCTTGAAACGATACATCACCTCGTCGCGCTCTTGTTGAGAGAGGTCGCTGTGCATCTGTCCGCAGTTGATGTGCATCTGCTTCAGACTGCGGGCTATCTCCTTCACCTTATCCTTCTTTCCCGAGAAGATGATCACGCGCTGCAGATCACCGGCCTTGAAGATATGGTTGATAATCTTCAGTTTCTGGGGCTCGTAGCAGACGTAGGCTGACTGCTGTATTTTCTCTGCAGGCTTCGAAACAGCAATCTTCACCTCCACCGGATCATGGAGCATGGCCACAGCCAACTCGCGTATCTTCGGGGGCATGGTGGCCGAGAACATGATGCGCTGACAATTTTGTGGCAACTGCTGCACCAGCTTCATGATATCATCGATGAAGCCCATGTCCAGCATACGGTCGGCCTCGTCTAACACGAAGAACGAACAGCGGGAGAGGTCTAAGTTACCTACTTTCAGATGACTGAGCAAACGGCCAGGTGTTGCAATCAGCACATCAGCGCCTAAACGCATGCCGCGCAGCTCCTGTTCGTAGCGCCCGCCATCGTTACCGCCATAGACGGCTACCGACGACACCCCGTCGAGATAATACCCGAAGCCCTGCATCGCCTGGTCTATCTGCTGAGCGAGTTCTCGGGTAGGCGACATCACCACGCAGTTGATGGCATCCTTGGGATAGTCTCCCTCATCAAGCATCGACAGGATGGGCAGCAGATAAGCCGCTGTCTTTCCCGTACCCGTCTGTGCCACTCCCAGCAGATCGTAGCCGTCGAGGATTTCCGGTATACAGCGTTCTTGTATCGGGGTCATCTCGTCAAAACGCATGTCATACAGCGCGTCGAGTATATTGTCGTCTAGATAAGTCTCTTCAAACTTCACTTTTTATACCTTTTTACTTTTAATTCGGTGCTTGTCGATAGCAGAAATATGCAATGAAGACATATAATAGATTGGGTATCCATGCCGCCAGCATCGGTGGCGTGTCTGCATTGATGGCGAAGGTGGCACTGATGGTCTGCAAGAGAATATAGGCGAACGACAGCGCCAGACCGATACCCAGATAGAGTCCCATACCGCCCTTGCGCTTCCTGCTGGAGAGGCTCACACCGATAATGGTCAGGATGAACGAGGCAAACGAGGTGGCGATGCGCTTGTGGTATTCCACTTCGTATTGCACCACATTGCCCGAGCCTCTGTCAATCTGTTTCGAGATATACATTCGCAGTTCGGGCGAGGTGAGGGTCTCCTGCTGGCCTTTCGAGAACACGAGGTCCATCGGCTCCATCATGATGAGCGTGTCGAGGGTAGCACCCGAAGTGATCTCCTCCTTCAGACCTTTCAGCGTACGGATTTTCCAGTTCTGTGCCTTCCAGTGATAGCGGGTATCGCTGATGGAGTCATAACGCAGCGTCGAAGCCGTCATGTGACTCACGAGCTTCTTGTTCTCAAACTTGTCGAGCGAGAAACCGAAGGCCGTCTTCGAACGGTCATCATACTGCTGCATATAGGCGATGATGCCTGGACCCACCATCAGCTGCACATTGGAGGCCGAAGTGGTACGCTTGGAATTCTTGTATTTGGCCTCGAAGTTCTGACGGATTACCGTTCCACGCGGAATGACGTAGGCACCGAGGGCGAGGTTCAGCACAGCAATCAGTGCGGCTGAAATCATATAGGGGCGCAGCAACCGCTTGAAGCTCACGCCTGCTGCCAGCATGGCGATGATCTCGGAATTGCCTGCCAGTTTCGAGGTAAAGAAGATGACGGCAATAAACACGAAAAGCGGTGAGAACAGGTTCGAGAAATACGGCACGAAATTGGCGTAGTAGTCGAACACGATGGCCTTCAGTGGGGCACCATAGGTAGAGAACTTAGCCAGGTTCTCATTCACGTCGAACACGATGGCGATGCTGATGATCAGGACGATGGAGTAGATATATGTACCAATAAACTTATTGATGATATAACGATCCAGCCTGTTCAGATATCGGAAGGGATTCAGGTATTTCAGTACGCGCAGCCACTTGAGCCAGTGCCCGACTTTCTGAAAGAACCGTCCGATGGCCCTTTTCCTGCGATAGCGCTTCCTGTGAAGCCTGATTTTGCTGAAGTCCCGTTCGGTATAATTCAAATTCATCGCCTTTGTCCTAATTGATTAATCACTGAGCGTTTCCAGGCCACGAAGTCACCTTGCATGATATGGTTGCGGGCATCGGTCACCAGTCGCAGATAGAAGGCCAGGTTGTGTATCGAGGCAATCTGCATGGCCAATAGCTCCTGTGCCTTGAACAGATGGTGCAGGTAGGCTTTCGAGTGGATGCGGTCAATCTCGCAGCCGTCGGGGTCGATGGGCGAGAAGTCGTCCTCCCATTTCTTGTTGCGCATGTTCATCGTTCCCTCGTAGGTGAAGAGCATCGCATTCCGTCCGTTACGGGTGGGCATCACACAGTCGAACATATCCACGCCGCGCTCAATGGCCTCGAGGATATTCTGTGGTGTACCCACACCCATCAGATAGCGGGGACGGTCCTTGGGCAGGATCTCGTTCACCACCTCAATCATGTCGTACATCACTTCCGTGGGCTCTCCCACAGCCAGACCGCCTATCGAGGCGCCACCGCCGTCGTTGAGCTTGCACAGCACGTCGCAGACATGCTTGGCAGCGTCCTGACGCAGGTCCTTATAGGTACAGCCCTGCACGATGGGGAACAGTGTCTGTCGGTAGCCATACAGAGGCTCTGTCTCGTTGAATCGCTTCACACAGCGCTCCAGCCATCCCTGTGTCAGCTTCAGACTCTTGGCAGCATACTGATAGTCGCTCTGTCCTGGAGGACACTCGTCGAAGGCCATCATGATGTCGGCTCCGATCACGCGCTGGGTGTCCATCACGTTCTCGGGAGTGAAGATATGTTTCGAGCCGTCGATATGGCTGCGGAACTCGCAACCTTGTTCGGTGAGCTTCCTGATGCCTGTCAGCGAGAAGACCTGAAAACCGCCTGAGTCGGTCAGTATCGGACGGTCCCACGTGTTGAACTTGTGCAGACCGCCGGCCTTACGCAGGATCTCCAGTCCCGGACGCAGATAGAGGTGATAGGTGTTGCCCAGAATGATCTGTGCCTTCACCTGTTCCCTCAGCTCTGAGAAGTGGACCGCCTTCACGCTGCCCACCGTACCCACCGGCATGAATATCGGCGTCTGGATGGTACCGTGACCAGTGGTGATCACACCGGCACGGGCATCACTCGCGGCATCTGTATGTTCTACTTCAAACGTCATTTCTTGTTGTCCTTCTTGTCGTCTTCGGGGATGGTGAAGTCAAGCGGATGGTCTACTATCTCCTTGGTCAGAGCGAAGTTCCACACATCCTGGACATCCTCCACATAGTGGAATTTCACGCCTTTCAGATACATGTCGGGAATCTCGAGGATATCCTTCTCGTTCTCGCGGCACATCACGATATCGGTGATGCCTGCACGCTTGGCGGCGAGAATCTTCTCCTTGATACCTCCCACGGGCAGCACCTTGCCTCGCAGTGTGATCTCGCCAGTCATGGCGGTGTTCTTGCGGACCTTGCGCTGGGTGAGGGCCGAGGCAATGGAAGTGGCGATGGTGATACCAGCCGATGGGCCGTCTTTCGGTGTGGCGCCCTCAGGCACATGGATATGGATGTTCCAGTTGTCGAAGATGCGGTAATCGATATCGAGTGTCTCGGCATGGGCCTTCACATACTCGAGGGCCAGGATGGCCGACTCTTTCATCACGTCACCCAGATTACCCGTCAGCGTGAGTTTATTGCCCTTGCCCTTCGAGAGCGAGGTCTCGATAAACAGTATTTCACCGCCCACGCTCGTCCAAGCCAGTCCTGTCACCACGCCGGCATAGTCGTTGCCCTGATAGATATCGCGGTAGAAGGGCGGTTTGCCCAGCAAGCCCTCAATCTCCGTGGGGGTAATCTTCTGATAGTCGGCATTCTCCTCCACCTGGCGCTTGTAGGCAATCTTGCGGAGTGCCTTGTTGATCTGCTTCTCCAGCTGTCTTACGCCGCTCTCACGGGTGTAGCGCTCGATGATCATCTCGATGGCCGCCTTGTTGAAACTGGCCTTCATGCCCTTCACGTTCTGACCCGTGTTCTCCAGTTCGCGGGGAATCAGGTGACGCTTGGCTATCTCGATCTTCTCTTCGGTGATATAGCCGCTCACCTCGATGATCTCCATACGGTCGAGTAGGGGACGGGGAATGGTCGACAGGTTATTGGCGGTAGCGATGAACAGCACCTTCGACAGGTCATAGTCCACGTCGAGGTAGTTATCGTGGAAAGCATTGTTCTGCTCGGGGTCGAGCACTTCGAGCAGGGCTGATGCCGGATCGCCGTTGTGCGTCATCTGCGTCACCTTGTCTATCTCATCGAGGATAAACACGGGGTTGCTCGAACCAGCCTTCTGGATCGATTTGATGATACGTCCGGGCATGGCACCGATGTAGGTACGGCGATGGCCTCTGATCTCGGCCTCGTCGTGCAGTCCGCCCAGCGACATGCGTACATACTTACGTCGCATGGCCTCTGCAATCGACTTGCCCAGCGAGGTCTTACCCACGCCTGGAGGGCCGTACAGACAGATGATGGGGCTCTTCAGGTCGCCGCGAAGTGCCAGCACTGCCATGTGCTCCAGGATGCGCTCCTTCACCTTCTCCATGCCGTAGTGGTCCTTGTCCAGTATCTTCTGCGCCCGCTTCAGGTCGAGGTCGTCTTCCGTATATTCGTTCCAGGGCAGGTTCACCAGTGTCTGTAGGTAGTTCAACTGCACGTTGAAGTCAGGACTCTGCGGGTTCAGGTTGTCCAGCTTGTCGGCCTCCTTATAGAAGAAACGGGCCATGTCTGTCGACCATTTCTTGCTGTCAGCCTTCTGTAGCAGTTCCTTCTTCTCCATCGAGTCACCATTGCCGATCTCGGCCTGCATATTCTTGATCTGCTGCTGCAGGAAGTAGTTGCGCTGCTGCTCGTCGATGTCCTCGCGGGTCTTATTGCGGATATCGGCCTTCAGGTTCTGGAGATTGATCTCGCGGTTCACCATCTTCATCACGTTAAACAGGCGTTCCTTCACGAGTTCCTTCTCCAGCAGCTTCATCTTCTCTTTCGTGCTGAAGGGCAGGTTCGAGCAGATGAAGTTCAGGGCCATGATGTCGTTGGTAATGTTCTTGATGGCATACTGGGCCTCGTCGGGTATCTCCTCGCATACGTCGATATAGCGCTCCACCTGTTCGCGCAGGTCATTGCAGGCGGCCTTAAACTCACGGTCGTTCTTCTCGGGCTGTATCTCCTCCAGGGCACTGACGACACATTCCATATAGGGTGTCGCCTTGATCATCTTCTCCACCTTCAGGCGTCCCTGCGCCTGGACGATGGCGGTGATATTGCCATTGGGGAGGGTCAGTGTCTTCATCACCTTGGCGTAGACACCGGTCTCATACAGGTCGGCCAGTGTAGGCACCTCCACTTCGGGGTCGCGCTGGGTCACCACGCCGATGGTGAAATGTTTCCGCTCGGCCTGCTGGATGAGCGCCTTGCTCGAATCGCGGCCTATCAGTATCGGTGATACAACACTGGGGAATAATACGAGATTGCGTACGGGGAGCACAGGCACCACCTCGGGCTTGTCGCCGACCATCATGTCGTTGTAGTCTCCCTCTATATCAGCAATCATCTGAAATGCTGTATTTTTCTGTTGAGTCATCTTTTCTTTTACTTTTTCGCAAATTTGGCTGCAAAGTTACTAAAATAAATTAAGAATGTCGCATACATTCCGGATTATTTCTTTATTTCAGATTAAATTCTTATCTTTGCACCCGATTCGTAAACTATAGATATGATTACAGATATGGACTATTGCAAGTTTAAGGGTATTTCCCTTGGTGCTACGTTGACATCGATACTGGTGTCTGTCCTCCTTCTGTCGCCTGTGGCTTCTATGTCGCAGAATCGGGCGGGCACGCTGAAGGCACCAGCCAATCCGACACCGATGGAAAACAGGGAGCGCACTATTCAGGATCTGCTCTATTTCCCCTTCACATGTATCAAAGCGCCCATTCCCGCCTCCTGGGAATTGGCCAGGAAGGTTGTTGAGAACACCTTTGGATTATGCGAGAAGGTCAACAACGTCGCCGGTCTCCATGCCAACGGTTCGTTCGATTTCACCTATCGCGGTGCCAGAATCGGCCTTTGTTTCCATGACGGGTTTGACAACAGGACTTGGTATCAGTTCTATTTCGAGAAGAAAAGTGAAGCTGATGCTTTCTATAACGGCATGGTGAAGGATATCCAAAATGCCGGTATTCCGCTGACCAAAGACAAGGTTTACGGTGGCATGTCAAACCGCAAGAGGCCTGTTTCCATCTTTAAGTGGGTGTATGTCTCCACTCCTGTCAAGGTGAAGGAGCCAGGTTCGACCAATATTGAGCCTGAGGATTGCGTCGGAATGTATAACGTGGAGCTGGGCGTCTACAAGAGGAAAGTGAAATAAATTCGTAAACTGTTGTCTATAGAGAACGTATGTGCGGTATGAAGCTGCTGAAGAATATCATGCTTGTCGTAGGCTTGGGTATCAGCGGGCAGGCGATGGCGCAAGGAAATGTTTTTTCTCTTGTCAGGAAGTTGGGCACTTTTATCGACTCCATGTCGGTGAGGGGTGTCGACAGGCGCTATATTGATGCACCTGAGAAGCCCTGGCAGTTGATTGTGAAAGGCAATGTGAGCCAGACCATCGTGAGTATGAGAACCCAGGGAAGTATGATGGGCGAAGAATATACTGTCAAGCCCTCTTTGAGGACAACGCCAGCGCAATATGTAGGCCTTTGGGCGGGATATAGGGGCTATGGTTTTGGCTACACGGTGAACGTGGGCGGCGACAAGGGTAGCTATCTGACCGTTGGCGCCACGGGAGGAGCCTTTGGCATCAACGTGCGCTTCCACTCGTTTGAAAACCGCAGCCCGAACCTAAATCTTGAAACCGACCTTGTTGAAGAGAAAAACAAGGATGAATGGGGAGAGGTGCAGCTGGCAGATCCCATCCATGTGAGAACAGTCATCGCCGATGGCTACTATATGTTTAATGGCAAGAAGTTCTCCTATGCTGCTGCCTACGACCAGTCGGTGTTTCAGAAGCGTTCAGCCGGTTCGCTGATGGCAGGGCTCATGTACAACTATACGCATATCGATTATTCATCAGATTCAAATGGCGACCTCATCTATATGATGGAGGGGTTGGGTCGTGTGAAACTGTGGCAAGGCAGTGTTGGGGTGGGGTATGCCTACAACTGGGTGCCAGCCCGCGGACTGCTCGTCAACGTCATGGCCATGCCCATGCTGACCTTTGTCAACAAGCTCAAGGCCTTTGGCTATGCAACGAATGTGGAGCAGTTGATGGAAGACCCCAAATTCTGGGATCCGGACATCTCCAACAATGATTGGGATAAGTGGTTCTATGGAAGCCTGCATATAAATCCCATGGGTGATCAGACGTTCAACAGCGGCATGAGCATAGGTTTTGATGGGCGTGTATCGCTGACCTACAACCTCGGACGGTGGTTCTTCAATGCTTACGGACAATTCAACAATATTCGTTATAAGCACAACAGCACCACCGGATATCTGAACGACTGGTTTGTCAATACGGCTATTGGCTTTCGATTGTGATGTCCTTCGAAATGTAAAAAAGGCCCTGACGATTTCAATGTTTTTCATGGTATCAGACTTTATTTGCGACGATCTACATCGGCCCGCCGCTTACCGCTTTTGTGTCTCTCATCTTGACTGCGCGCTTGTCTTCTGATTGACAATGCAAAGTTACAACATTTTCCGTGCGCTTCCAAATTCTGCCCCTCGATTTGGGGCGATTTTCAGCACAAATCTGATGAATTTGAACAAACCGTAACAACGAGGCCTTGAATCCGTAATTTTCGAGCCTTGAA